>Ga0315289_10008696_pt1 | contig 14658 bp, 14 predicted proteins | sample YL17G11_40_MG_FD_203452 | JGI IMG/M metagenome (GOLD analysis project Ga0315289, IMG submission 203452) | Sediment microbial communities from Yellowstone Lake, YNP, Wyoming, USA - YL17G11_40 | ecosystem: Environmental > Aquatic > Freshwater > Lake > Sediment | place: USA: Wyoming | collected...
CGGATCGGTAAAGAATGGAGATATATTCTACGGGTCTATTCTTGATATCAAAGACTGTTCTCTCGATCTTAAGTAATGGGGCCCCTGTCATGACGTCGAGAAAAGAAGCTATCCGGCTATCAGCAACCGTGGCCTCTATGATCTGAAATCCTCGGCCAATTTTTACCTTACATTTCTTTTCTAAAACATTGAGTATGGGTTGAAAGGTAAGATCCTTAATACTGATCTTTTTCCCTAAATCAGAGGGGATATAACTAATGGTGTATGAGATAGGCAATCCTTTAATCGATCGAATTCGTTCGACCCGAAGGACCTTGGCATCCTCATCCAGTTTTAGACTTTCCGTCACTTTTTTGGGAGGATGGACGAAGTCAAAATTAATCATCCTCGTCTTTGTCTTAATTCCCATGGCAATGATGTCTTCAATCATTCCCGTGAGTTTCATTGGTTCAAGATGGACCTGTCCTTCGGTCACAAAACTTCCTTTTCCTCGCTTACGAGTAATTAAGCCGTCCTTTTCCAAAGCTGCAAGTGCCTGTCGAACGGTGATTCGGCTCACCTTATAGGATTGAACGAGGTGATCCTCTGTGGGGAAGGGATTGCCAGGTCGATACTCACCCGAACTAATCTTTTCTCGCAGAATATTCTCGAGTTGATAGTAGAGCGGAATGGAGCGATTCTTGAAACCGATCATATAATTCTAGAATCATTTGGCGGGTGGTCTGAAGACCGAACGATAAAATTGTGGTGACTCAGAACCATTCCAAGCAACCTCCGCCGAATTCGCTTTTCCAAAAGATTTGCGCTTGCTAGCGGCAATTTGGAAGAAGGGGGGTAGCTTGGACCCCTGCCGCAAGAATACCATAGCGAAGAAGAAGGCCCCCTGCCAATATCAAGACACCTGAGACAAGAACGAAGCCCGCCAACTCCAACTCTGAACCGAATACTTCGATAGACTTCAAAATAAACGGAATAACCAAACCACAGAGGATGACCCCTCCCCAAAAAAGCAACTTTAAATCTCCCTGAGTGAGCGAATAAACTGATTTTTCAGAAGCCTCCGTCGCCCCAGCCATCGTGATTAAATAAAATATCAAAACGAGGCATTCGATAAGAATGAGGATCAAATCGGCCGCCAAAAGGAAATTTAAAACACCTTCGCCTCCTGGTTCTATAAGGTGGCTCATGGAAAAGAGGACGAGAGAGATGACACCAGTCGAAAGGGCAGAAATAACGAAGAGGATAACAATGAGAGGAGTATCCCAGAAATGGACTGATTTCATCGATTTCAGAAGTAATCCAGTATAGACGGCCACGCCGAAGGCGAAAATTCCATTTACGACTGAAAGGACTAGCCGAAGCGCTCTATCCGTCTCAAGTATTTTGAAAGGCCAGATCCAGAACCCTATATGGATGACTCCCAGAACGATGAAGACGGACAGAATGTAGAACCCCCGACCGACCCACGCAATACGGGGATTAACACCGGCACGCAGGAATCTTTCTTTTCGCCCGAGATCTATGATAAGAAATGGGATCCCTAAGATCACTAGGATCGTGCCCAAAATAACGCCATTCTTCGACAGATAGGCCGCCTCCGGTAAAAAAAGATCCACTAAAATGGCCACTAAGTAAGCCCCTGCTCCCATACCGGCCAAGAAGAGATAAAAAGCGATTTTCCATCTCCAATATGGCTGTCGCTCAATCTGTTCTCCCATGGTCTATTCCTTTCTGCGGTAAGACTGTAAGGTATAAAATACAACGCCTAAAGCAGATCCCTTAGGGGGAAGATAATAAACTGATGGATTTAGTCCAAACTCCGGGTGAAATTGGAAACCAAATCGATCTCTGATAAGTTGGGATACGACGCTTTCGGGGTCACTCAGATCTCCAAAATGACGGGCCGTCGTGGGACAGGCTGAGACGCACGCGGGCTCTTCCCCTCTTCCCATTAAATGTGAACAGAAAGTGCATTTTGAAACAGTTCCCCCCTGGTGGCATTCTTCCGTCTCCCCCCAGGGAACATCGATCGGAAAATACTTGCCTCCCTCGTGGACAGAACGGACTCCGTAGGGACAGGCTAAGATGCAAGCCTTGCATCCGATGCACTTTTGCTCATCGATTCGAACGAGCCCTTGGGAGTCTTGATAGGTGGCCTTTGTTGAACATACCCTGATGCAGGCTGGGTCTTCACATTGCATACAAAGCCTTGGAATATAGGATCGCCTGACATCCGGATACTTCCCTTCCTCCACCTGAAATACCCAACTCCAAAACACTCCAGGTGGGGTAGCATTTTCAATTTTGCATGCAATCGAACAAGCATGACACCCTATGCAACGATTCAGGTCAATGACCATACCGTATCTCATTGCTTTTCTCCTCTTTCTCTTTTGTAAATCTTCACCCTTGCTGCCGTTTCCATCGATCCGCCAAGCATCCCTGAATAGGAGAGCTTAATAGAAAGATGAGGATTATATTGGATTCCTTTCCCTTTAGCCACAGGATGCTTCGTCCAGCGTCCAAATCCTTGGGATACAGCCACGGTTTTAGGATGAATGCCCTCACTGAGCCTCACTCTTCCCGGTACCTTTGCCAGCCGAGATTCGAGCCAGACGTCAGCTCCGTCTTGAAGGCCCTTTTTCTCTGCAATGTCGCGGTTCATCATGATGTATAAGTGGTAGGGATCGCGGTCTGCGATGTCCACAATTAATGGATTTGTTGCCATATCCGCAAAGGTTGTAAGATAGGACTTATAGGCAATGAGATAGAGGTCAAATTCAGGATCATTTTCATGGATTGGGCTCGGCTCCCAGTAAGGAACCCCCTTGTATTGATTCCAGTTTATTCTCAAGTCAAATCTCTCTTCAATCTGATGTTTTTTTAAGTCCTCCCGAAGGTCATCCCCCACGTATTTAATATAGTTGAAGAAGAGGGGTAACCTTGCATCGCGGTAATGGAGGTATTTCTGATCCGGTCTTATCGGACGGAAATCGTTGCCGTGTCTCTTATACCATTCCAAGTCTCTTTTTCCCTGAGAATGGCATTTGGCCTGGATGTCGAGGATCTCCTCATAAGTGTATTTCTTATACAAATCCAGTCGATACGGTTCCTTCAGGCCTAGGGTGCGATTCAGATGGGCGTTGAAACCATTTTCCCCGAAGAGAAAGTCTGCCCGATATGTGAGCTCGATCAAGATATCCATCCCCTCCTTTGTATTGTAAAGAGGAGGTACCACTGGCTGGCTCACCTGTAACCCCTGCATATCGTAAGTAAAATTGGATAGGTTGTAGCGTTCCAGATAACTATGCTCGGGCAAAACAACATCTGCATAATCCGTGGATTCATCAAGGTAGATGTTGATGGTGATCACCATATCCAATTTTTTGAGAGCCTGTTTCATCACATTTAAGTCTCCGCAATTCATTAAAGGATTGCTATGATAGATGAAGAGAGCCTCTGGCTCATAATCAAATCCATATTGGGCCGGATTTAAAACCGTTAAAGGCACAAGATGCCCGAGATCGCAAGCTAGAGGACAATATTCTCTCAGATCCAATCGTTTCGGAGGGAAAGAAAAAGGGGTACGAAATTCCCAACCTGTCGCATGCGGACGAACGATGCCATCTTTTCCCTTCGACAGATAAGCAGGCTCTCCTCCGAAGCGCCGATCATCCATACTCTTGGCAAGGAGCCCACCCGGGACGCTCAGAGCCCCTATCAGCATCATGATCACCGCTTGAGCCATCATGGCAATGCCGCCATTGGTGTGCGCCTGAAGGCCCCGATAGGAAAGGAGGGCAGCCGGTCGAAGTGGATATTGCATTCCGTCGATTGTTGTCGTCCCTCCAATATTGGCGGCTTCTACGAATTCTTTCGTTATCCTACGAATCCTGTCTGCAGGAATGTCCGTTATCTCAGAAGCCCATTCTGGGGTATATTCCTTCACCTCATTTTTCAGATATTCAAAAGCTGGGATATATCTCACCCCGTTGATAGGATACTCTCCTTCCAGAGCGAAGTCTTTGATACTTGGGTCGTCGAAGACCTTGGCCCTTCCATCGATGGAATCCCAGATAAGGGGTTTGCCAGTCCCGGGATCCTCAGCAAAATGCCGATCTGGGTTTAAGAGATACGGTGCGTTTGTACTCTTCTTCAGGAAAGGGACATCGTGTATCTTGTACTCATGCAATAGGAGATAGATCATTGCCAGAAGAAATGCTAAATCCGTTGCCGGTTTGATGGGAATCCATTCGTCCGCCCTTCCTGCACCCACCGAGAGACGGGGGTCCACCACAACGAGTTTTAGCCCCTTTTCCCTCGCATCGGCGAGTTGTTGGGTCGTCCTGACAAAAAGTTGATGAGAACCGAAGCCGTACTCCGAACCGAGCACGATAAGGTACCTGCAGTAATCCAGATCCGGAAACTCCACCAGGGCGCCATGGGAGAGCATTCCTATAAAATGGTTCGGGTTGGCGCACTGATTGCTTGTGCCACTGAAGGAGAAACCTCCATTTTTTGTCCCAAATGCTTCACCCCAGGCAAAGCTTTGAATATACTTTTCCCAGGGCCATAGTGAGCAGATAAGTTTGTTCGGGTTCTCACGGCGGATCTTTTTCAGCTTTTTAGCCACAAGATCAAGGGCTTCATCCCAGCTCGCTTCCCTCCATCTCGGGTCAATTCCTTCCCCCTTTTCAGAGTTGGTTCGAATGAGAGGCGTCTTCACTCGGTAAGGATCATAAAGCTTTGTCAAACCAGAAAGCCCTCGAGCACAAAGCCGACCGTGAGTATTTGAATCATCCGCATCTCCCATAATCTTAATGGCTTTGCCATCTTTAACATGCACCGAAATGGGGCATGCATTGAAACACATCTGGCAGTGGCTTTTCACCCACCTGTCTTCAACGCTGCGTTCTAAATTTCTTTCCGATACGCGAGGACGGACATCCATCAAATTCCTCCTTTAGGTATTCGATCCTAATATCAAGTCTAACCAATTTTTCGCCCTTTTTGAAGGAGGTTCCCTTCTCCTTCAAGTCTTCACCCTTCTTATTTGGGCTGCTTCGGGAAAGCAGAGGCCCTTTGGATCTCAACGCGCCTATCCCAGAGATTCACTTTGAGGATTTTCCCTGCCAGGCCGCATTCTGTCATAGCTCCTCCGTCCCTCTCGTCCCACTTCACAATTCCCATGAAGGGGCTCGGCAGAAAAAAGAGATGGGGGGTACGTAAGTGATAATTTATGGCTGGAAAGTATTCTGATCGAAAATACAAGCTTCCCAAGAGGGATTGAATTCATGGCGGCACAGTCTTAATCATCTTCGCTTGCCGCCTTTCTCACCTGCTCAAGGACCGTGGTAAGGCGACGTCGTTTCCGGAAGGTCGTAAAAATCGGAGAAAGGATCATGAAGAGCATCGCCACCATAAGGACCATTGAAATTGGATGAGTGAAGAAGATCAAAGGACTGCCCTGAGAGATGATCAAAGCCTGTCGGACCGATTTTTCAAGCATCTCTCCAAGGACAAAACCGAGCATAAAAGGCGCAGGCTCGTAACGGAACTTCCTCATCAGGTAGCCCACTACTCCAAAGATTACCATGATCAAAATATCCACCGCATTATTGTTGAGGCTGTAAGCTCCTATCACGCAGATCAAGACGATAAGGGGTGAAAGCAGAGCCATGGGAATCTCGATGATTTTAACGAAGAACCGGATCAATGGTACGTTTAAAATGAGTAGGATCACATTTCCAATATACATACTGGTGATGACTCCCCAGAAGACATTGGGATGCTCCTTCAAGATGAAGGGCCCAGGGGTAACACCATGGAGCATGAAGGCACCTACCAAAAGAGCCATCACGACGTTTGAAGGGATACCCAAGGTCAGAAGAGGGATAAAGGCCCCGCTCACAGCTGAGTTGTTCGCAGATTCGGGCCCAGCTACCCCCTCGATCGCCCCTTTGCCAAATTGCTCAGGATGTTTTGAGAACTTCTTTTCCATGGCATAGGATGCAAAAGAAGAGATTACTGCTCCCCCACCAGGTAGCATTCCAAGAAAAAAGCCCAAAATAGAGCCTCTGCCAATGGGTTTTATGCTCATCTTCCAATCATATTGGTCGGGGAGAAGTTCCCGGAGTTTACTGGAATATTTGATAGCATCCCGTGACGCCCTTGCCTCCCCACTCTCTGCCATGTAAAGAATCTCGCCGATTCCGAACAAACCCATAGCCAGTACAGCAATGTTGACACCCTCCATCAACGATTGAGATCCAAAAGTGAATCTCTCAACGGCGGTAGCAGGGTCCATGCCAATTGTCGCCACGGCAAGTCCCAAAAAACCCATCACCATTGCCTTGGTAGGAGAACCACTCCCAAGATAAATCACGAGGGTGAGGCCTAACATCATCAGTGCCGAGTATTCGGCAGGACCAAACATAAGGGCGAATTCGGAGAGAGGTGGGGCCAACAGACTTAACCCAACGGTCCCGAAGGTGCCTGCAATAAAAGATCCGAAGGCGGCGATCCCAAGAGCTTTCCCAGCCCTTCCTTTTAGCGCCATCTGATAGCCATCAATGCAGGTCACTACAGTTGAGGCCTCACCGGGGATGTTGATCAGTACAGAGGTGATTGTACCTCCATAGGAGGCCCCGTAGTAGATACCGGCAAGCATGATGATCGCCGACGTGAGATCGAGCTTATAGGTTAAGGTGAGAAGCATAGCGATGGTTGCCGAGGGGCCTAACCCTGGAAGCACGCCGATGATCGTTCCTAAGGTACAACCGATGAAGCAGTAGATAATATTTTGAAAAGAGAGGGAGATTTTGAACCCCATCAATAAGTTTTCTATCATGGCCCTAACTTTCCATTGGAATCTTTGGTTTCACCAAATCCTGAGAAAGCCTCTAGGTAAAGGAACGCCTAAAAAGTGGACGAACAGGATGTAGCTTGTGATGATGGACCCGAATCCAACGAGAAGGGTGATCTTCCAACTCTGCTTCTCCACAACCTTCAGGATAGGGAAGATCAGGACGGCTGAAGTGATTAAGAAACCTACTTTCTCGAGCAGGAGGCCGTAGACAAGCATTAGGATGGTATAGATGGATACCCTCAGGACGGTAATGATCTTCCTCTTTTGCCCTTCGGATGTTTTTTCCCTTTCCTGAGATTCGGCTACAAAGAATGATTTGACAATGACGATTAGGCTTAATCCCATAATGATCATTGCAACGGCAAAGGGGAAGAATCCCTCATCAGGCCCGAACTTACTCCAAATCGAGTACCGGATGGAGAGAAACGCCAAAAATAAGCCAAGCAGGAAAAGAAAAAGGCCGCTTGAAAAATCCTTTTTGTTTGCCATCGCACTAACTCTTTTCCTCAACCCCGCGCATTACTTAGCCATGCCGAGTTCCTTCAATACCCGCCCTTGAGCATCAAAATCCTTGAGAACGAGCGCTTTAAAGGATTCTGAATCCTTAAAATTCGGCGTACAATACAATGTGCCGAGCAATTCTATGAAGGAAGGATCCTCATAGGCTTTCTTAAAGGCATCATAGAGTTTCTTGTGAATTCGTGGGTCCAGTCCTTTGGGAGCACAAAGACCGATCCATAGAGGGGCTTCTACTTTGTAACCTAATTCAAAGAAGGTTGGAATATCTGGGAATTGTTCCATTCTCTTTTCCCCTTGAACCGCTAGACCGCGAACTCTTCCTGCTCGCACCTGAGTTGGCATTTCTGCTGCGATCCCTGCATCAATGTGGCCTCCCAATAGCTTTGTGACCACCTCTGCTCCTCCTCCCACGGGGACATGGTTGAGTTTCACTTTTTCAATTGCGAATACCTGTTCCATTAGTATGTGTTGCCCGCCTAATGGGGAAGGAGTCGCGTAGTTCAGTTTCCCAGGGTTCTTCCGAGCTTCCTCTATAAACTCTTTAAGAGTCTTCCAACGAGACTCCGTCTGAAAGCAAAAAATCTGACTCAGGTCGGCATACAGCATGATCCACGTAAAATCCTCTTTCGTGTTGTAGGGAACGGACCGTAAATGGGGTATGACAACGGGAGCACTCCACGAAATGACTCCGATCGTATAGCCATCAGGTTCAGCTTTTGCCACAGCGTTAGCTCCTATCACACCTCCTCCTCCGGCCTTGCTTATGACAACTACTGGCTGTCCTAAGACCTTACTCCCTAAATCAGCCAGCTTCCTTCCTGTCAAATCAGCAACTCCTCCCGCTGCAAATTGGACAATTAGCGTAATGGGTTTCGACGGAAATTTACCTGGGTCCTCAACGCCGACACAGGGATGAACGAGCGCGAGAGATGCGACGATCAAAAGCGAAAGAACTGTCCAGGTGATGTTGAATTTTCCTTTTTGTTCTATCATTTCTTCTCCTCCTTTCATGGATCTCTTGCAAAAATTGATGATACACCCCATACCAAATTGTTTTAGGGAGGGGAGATTAGCTCCCCCTTCCCCGCTCCACCGATGCCCTGCTTCAATGATATTCTGCAGGATTTTCGTAATCTTCAATTTGACGCAGGTAGGATTGGTAAAATGATTTCCCCCCGATTATGTCACGTGAGAGAAAATGAAGGAAGCACCTATTTTGTTCTGCCCAGATGGGTTCTCCCTTCTGGAAGGTGCTTCCACGAGCTAACTCCCCTTGGGTATCATAATACCCAGTCCTTAAGAAGACGTTCCACATTATTGAGAAAATCTCTCGCGAAGCTTTTTACCTTCCACAGCAGAAATGTATGCAGGAGTGGAGACATGCGCTCCGCTTCCAGTTTGGCAGCAACCTCGGTCGGTGCCTTATCCGATCCCTTCACATCAAATCTCGCGACTTGGTCAAGCTGTATAATCCCCCCCATTCCGCTCAGGCTAATCTTGGCGGCAAAAGTTTCTGGCTCCACCATGTTCGAGATAGCCACTGTTACTTTCGTGGGCAAGGTAAGGTAACCTATTTTTAACCTCAACAAGGCGGAGAAACCTCTTTCGTCGGTAAACTCCACCTGTTCAAATGGGATAGACCTCAGTAGCGCCTTCGTCAAAAACTCCCAAATTTTCTCTTGTGACCCGGCTACCCTAAAAGTCTTCTCAGCAATAATCATCATCAGGACCTCACTGGTTCACTGGCGGCAGCGTTCTTACCAGCGATCTGACCATAGACAAGCGCTTCGGGAATATTTGTTGAAGTCTGATATTTGAAACCCCAGATTGATCCGAATTCTCCCGCGGCGTACAATCTGGGAATAGGATTGCCGTCGGGGTCTAACACTCTGGATTCGTTGTCTCGCCGGGGCCCCCCTTGCGTATTTATGATGGTAGGCCAAAGCTCCAAGCCATAATAGGGTGGTCCTTCAATAGGCCTTAGCACATCCTTGGGCCTATTGAATTCAGGGTCTCTGCCCTCTTTACAATTTCGGTTATAGGTCGTAATCGTATTCTCTAAGACGGATTCATCTACGGATATCTTCTTGGCAAGCTCGGACAGGCTCTTAGCTCTAAAAATCCACCCTTTCTTTATTTCCTCCGAGTTGTCTGAACTCCATTTATATTTGTGCACTATGACATTCGGTCCGCTCACCCCCCAACAGACAGGTCCCTTACGCCTGACTTCTTCATCAAAGATAGCGTAGAATGGTATGCGCGAATATTCAAACCGGTGGTTATCGAACTCGGCGAGGATCTCACCGAAAAGATGTACATCGACATGGCCTTCGTTTATGAATCGCTTCCCGTGCCTGTCCACCCAGATGAACCCTGGAGCCAAGTAGTCAGGAGAAAAAGTAGCTTCATATTCTGGAACCTTGAGTCCACACCGGGCCAAGTGCGTACTCATGTGCCACGTCGCGGCGCCAACCTTTTGTACCATCTTGATGCCATCCCCTGTATTGCCTGGGTTTCCGGAAAACAGCATCATTTTGGGGGCAAGGTTGTCTCGCTTTAAGGACGGGTTGTTCTCGAAACCACCACATGTTAAAATGACACCTCTGTGAGCTTTAATTGATATCTCATTGTCCCCTGATTGAGCCTTCACGCCGACTATTTCTCGTTTGTCGTTTTGAATGAGTTCTTTTGCGGGGGTAGAAAGTAAGACCTTGATCCCTCTACGCTGTACCTGACCTGTCAGAACTTGGATCATTCGGGCCCCTCCGCAGGGCGAAGTTGCAACCTCCGACTCCTTAACGCAATACACGGTGACATCCTCTCCACCGGGAACTTCCGGAAAGGTTATGTCAGGGATAAACATGGAACAAGAGGCTGAAGGCACAGCGAATTTGCGCAATTCTGCTCCCATTTTCCCAAACCAATCTGGAATTTTGAGAAGACCCTGGACAAATGTATCAATGAGCTCTGGCTCCGTGGTATTAAAACAAAGAACCTTCAGATACTCGCGGAACTTGTCCGGATTGCGTGGAAAAGTCATATTCCCCCCGGCTACTCCCGCATTCCCACCGGGATAGGGCATTTTCTCCAGCAGTATCACGCTGGCTCCGTTATCATGAGCGGTGATTGCCGCGGCAGCACCCGCAGCCCCGTAACCGGCCACTACCACGTCAGCTTCCATATCAAGTCTTTCGGGCATACTCTTACCTCCTTCTACGATTGTTATTTTGTGTAACTGGCCTGATTGAGCCAGTGGAAAGCCATCGGTAACAAGCCCTCGCTTCATCCCCTTCGTAGGCGAAAGATTGTGATCATTTCTCTTTTCCGTGAATCTGTTTTGTAAAACAATGGGTCCCGGTGCACGCCGACAGAGCTTGGATCGAACCGATCCTCAACAAACGATCCCATCCCATCGATCCTATTTGTGGCAGCAAAGGACTCCAAGTCCACAGCTCTCTTGAGCGGATACTTCTTTTTTGGCCCGGCTTTGTCACCGAAGAATTCAGTTGACAAATATTATGGTTTTTGTTCTATTATCATAACAAAGATACTTTGTCAATATCCTTTGTTTGTCATTTTTGTTTGTTCCGACCTATCTGAAGTTCAGTAATGGGCCTGGCAGAAGGAATAAATCCTGCGTTAAAGGAGGCAACAACATGGAAAAAAAACGAGCCTCACTCCTTTCCGAAATGACTTGGCCGGAGGTCGAGGAACTTCGAAAGACCGTAGACTTGGCGATCCTTCCCGTTGGAGCAAATGACAATAACGGCATGCATTCTCCTCTGGGAACGGATACGATCGTTGCCTCCGGCGTGGCGCAACGACTCGGAGAACTCACAGGATGTCTGGTCGCACCAGCCATCCCCTGGGGAAATTCGACCGTACAGATGGGTTTCCCCGGGACGATGCATGTTCGATGTTCGGTTCTTTCTGAATTGGTAAGAGACCTCTGCAGAAGTCTGGCCACCCACGGTTTTCGGCGAATTCTCATCATCAATGGGCATATGTCCAACAACTGGCCGATCAACGATATCGGCCATGAACTCCGGGAAGAGGGTATCTTAATGGCTCTGATCGATTGGTGGCGGGTGATGTGGCATGTCTCCATGGATCTCGCCAAAGGTGACTATCTCCCGGAGGGTCACGGAGGGGAAATGAATACCTCCTGCGTCATGGCCTTCCGGCCGGATTTGGTCGATCTTTCAAAGGCGGAGCGTTTGGCGCCAGCCCCGGGATTCTTCTCGAAGTACTTGCTCCCTCATTATCCGAGGGTCTTTGTCTATCCGGAATATCGAGAACAGATGGGGGAAAAGGGTGCGATGGGTGATCCGACGAAATCATCGGTCGAGCAGGGGAAGGCGATCGTTGAAAGGGGATTGAAGTTCCTTGCAGAACTCGTCGATGATATGCGCAAAGCCCCGCTCCCTGAGCGAACCGATGTTTCCCGTTATCCCAGGTGGGCTTCGGGTTGAGGGACCGAGAGCCTTCCAGACAAGCCCTGAGAGAGGAGGGGGGATGGGTCGATTACATAGAATCCTCCAAAGGAGAAGAAAACTCATCCACGGTACCCTTTGAATCATTGATCATTGAAAGGAGTTCAAAAAATGGAACGTGACGATGCAAGAACGGAAGCTCTGAAAAAGGTCAAGGAGAAGAGAGGATATTTGCTATCCTATCATGAGTTCTTCGGATGTATGGATCCGGTACTCCTCGAAAAGTACGATCAATTTTACACCGAAGTCACGTTAAAATCGAAGGCGCTTGATAACAAGACCAAGGAATTAGTCTGGATCGGGATTCTTGCCTGTGCTTCAGAAGAGGCAGGGACCATCCACCTCAAGAGAGGACGGGAGGCAGGGATCACGGATGAGGAGATCTCGGATGTGATCATCATCACCCAGGTCGCTAAGGGATTTGATGTCCTTTTATTTGTGGAGGAGAAGTGGAGTTCCTTTCTTTCAGACATTAAGGCTATGGAGGTGTACGATAACTTCGTCAAGCATCTAAAGAAGGGTTTGAGACTGCCCGGAAAGACAGTGGAGTTGATATTTGTTGGGATCTACGCTGCCCTGGGAATGAAGAAGGGTCTTCAATTCCATTTGGTTAAGGCCAAAGAGTGTGGTGCCCGTGACGAAGAAATTGCGGAAGCGATGAGTTTCATCATCTTGCCCCGGGGCGGAAATACGATGCTGGAGGCGGCCGGAGTGCTGAAGGATCTGGTGAAGGGAGGAAAGTATAAGCCGGACTCCATTTTCAAATACTGGCTCTCTGAGGAGCAACTTTAGGCAATCCGTTCAGGCGGAAAAAACAGACGAATTCAAAACAGAACTGCTGTGAAAGGACCAGCAAAATCTCGGGACAAAAGAGGAAGGGGCAATGAGATTCAAGTCAGGCATTATTAAGACGTGCGTTTTCTGGGGAATCGTAGCCATCTTCTTGTTGGGGGGGCATGGGCAATGGACATGCCGCAAATGCCCGGTTGAGAGTGGTGTCCGGATCCACAGGGGGCGCCTATTATGTCATCATGGCGGGCATGGCAACGTTGATCGAGAAGTATGCCAAAGACACGAGCGCCAACGTTCAAGCTGGGACGACCGTGACCGAGAATCTCAAACTTGTGGGGAAGAAGGATGTTTCGGAATTGACTTCGATAAAAAGAATAGGTGAGAAATGAGTGTCGCCCGAGAATTGGCAAAATACGCAACCTCTTTAACCTTTCAAGATTTACCCCCGGATGTGATCCATCAAACAAAACGGATCATGTTGGACACACTCGGGTGTGCCATCGGGGGTTATGACAGCGAAGCGAACAGAGCGATTCAAGAATTGATAGGAGAGTTAAGACATCCAGAGGAATCAACAGTTTTTGGTAGCGGATTAAAGACATCTTGCTTGAACGCAGCCTTCGCAAATGGTGCGATGGTTCGTTACCTCGATTATAACGATACAGCCTTTATTCTTCAGGGTGAGACCTATCGAACGGGTTACCATCCCAGTGAAGTGATCCCCCCGATCTTAGCTCTTGCCGAGCGACAACATCTCTCAGGAAAGGATGTGATAACAGCCATTGTTTTGGGCTATGATTTATCCATCTGCTTTTTGGAAGGCGTTATCGGCCTGGGAATGGAGAGGAAGGGCTGGAACGGTGATACGAGAGGGGCCTATATCATGCCTCTCATAGCGGGTAGCATCCTTGGACTGGATGAGGTTCAAATGGAGAATGCGGTTGGTATCTCAGCCAGTTGTCACGCGGTCCTTGGCATTTTGGATACCCCAGCAGAAGAGTATACGATGACAAAGAATATTCGTTTTCCAACAATGGCCTATAGCGGTATTTGGGCAGCCATGCTCGCAAAAAAAGGATTTACTGGTCCTACAACCGTCATAGAGGGCCATGATGGCTTCGTAGAGGTCATCATGAATGGGGAATATGACATCAGCAGATTGGCGAATATCAAAGGGAAATTTGCAATCCGAGAGACCTGCATCAAATCCATTATTGCTGATTTCTCATCTCACGGCCATTTGACTGCTACGCTCAACCTGGTGAAGGAACATGATATCAAGCCTGGGGACGTTGCTGAAGTTAGGATCACCACCAGCAAAAGGTGTGCGGAGCATACCGGTGACCTGATAAAGAAATATCCTAAGAATAAGGAGACCGCTGACCATAGCTCCTATTACCTTACTGCAATCGCCATAATTGACCGTCAGATAGGGCCTGACCAGTTCACTCCAGAAAAGTTTCAGAATCCTAAAGTGCGAGAGCTGATCGATAAGGTAATCCTGAAGGGGGACCCTGATCTGGACAAAGCCCGGCCAGCAGGTATATCAGAAATTGTGACCAAACAGGGGAAAAAGTATCAGTGCCGAGTAGACTACCCAAGAGGCCATGCACGTAACCCAATGACAGACAAAGAAATAGCAGAAAAATTCAAGAGCATGGCATCCAGATACATGAGCGAGAAACAGATCGATCAAATCGTCGATGTCGTTTTTGCATTGGACAAACTCGAAGACGTTGAGATGCTAAGTAAACTAATGGTCTTCGGATCTAAGTAGATAGAGGATTCAATTTCGGAGGAAACCTGATGGCAAGAATTTACGAATACCAAGGAAAGGAGGTCCTCAGAAAAGAGGAAATCCTTGTTCCTAAGGGAAGATGTGTCACAAACGCCGAGGAAGCGAGAACGACAGCCCAAGAGATCGGTAAGCCTGTGGCGATAAAGGCTCAGGTTTGGGCGACAGGGCGGTTTAAAGCGGGGGGCATC
>Ga0315289_10008697_pt1 | contig 14656 bp, 28 predicted proteins | sample YL17G11_40_MG_FD_203452 | JGI IMG/M metagenome (GOLD analysis project Ga0315289, IMG submission 203452) | Sediment microbial communities from Yellowstone Lake, YNP, Wyoming, USA - YL17G11_40 | ecosystem: Environmental > Aquatic > Freshwater > Lake > Sediment | place: USA: Wyoming | collected...
TCCGCGCCAACCCCCGCTACCAGCTCCTCCCCACTGGCCCGGCCAGCGAGGAGGCCGAGCGCCTCGCCATCCGCCAGGACATGGAGCAGGCCCTCATGAGTGCCCCCACCAGCTTCGAGGTTCCGTGACCGATGACGACCTCCTCTCCCTCTTCTCCTTCGACCCCGCCGACCTCCTCTTCCCGCTCAACCTGAGCTCGTCGAAGGGCGAGCCTCAACCGCTCACCCTGAGCCTGTCGAAGGGCTACCCCTTCCTCCCTCCGATCGGAGGCGCCGCCCCCGATATCATCGGCGACTTCGGCGACTTCCTCGGCGACCTCTTTGGTCAGGTCCTCGACCTGGGGGAGAAGATCTGGAAGGCTTTCCGCAAACTGTGGGAGTACATCTGGCGCAACGTCGGTGGCGCCCTCCGCTGGGTCTGGGACAAGCTCGACCTCTGGTGGCACTGGCTCCTCGCCACCATCAACGTCATCTACCCCAGCATCTGGAACTGGATCTGGCAATCCGGTGTTGGTCTCTGGGACCGAATCTGGAACCGCGTCGGCGACGTCTGGCAGTGGGTCCACGACCGTGTCGGCGACGTCTGGGGCTGGATAAGTACGTGGGTCTACTGGGTCAAGGACCGGGTGTGGGACGCCGCCGGTTGGGTCAAGGACCGGGTGTGGGACGCCGCCGGTTGGGTCAGGGACCGCGTCGGCGACATAGTGGGCCAGGTCTGGGGCTGGATAGGAACATGGAGCGGTTGGGTCAAGGACCGGGTGTGGGACGCCGCCGGTTGGGTCAAGGACCGGGTCTGGGAGGCCGCCACCTGGACCAAGAACGAGGTTCTAAATCCCATCACCGACTGCCTGGACACAGTGGCCGGTGTCTTCCGCGAGGCCTTTGAGCTCATCGGCAAGACCGTAAAGGACGCCCTCGACGACCTCAAGGACACCGTACTCGCCGGCCTCGACGCCCTCCGCGACGCCATTGTCGCCGCCATCAAGTGGCCCTACGAGCGCGCTGAAGACCTCATTGAGGCCTTCCAGGGTAAGCTCGCCATCCCCGGCAAGCTCTTCCGAGGCCAGTACTCCTCCGTGGAGCAGATCCTGGATGACGCCATGGACCCCCTCCCCCTCGTGGGCCTCGGCCTGGCGGCCGTTGCTTTCGTCGCCGCCATGGTCGTCAGTATGGCGATTTCTAGTGCCTGGCAGACCTTCGTCACCCCCATGCTCCTCCCTTATCAGCAGGCCGCTGTTGCCCGGACCGGCGCCGCCCTCCTCACCGTCGGCGTCATCCAGGATGCCCTCAACCGTGGCTTTATCGACGAGGCCACGGCCAGCGACCACCTCTCCCGCTACGGCTTCTCCGGCTCCGCCAAGCAGGCCATCCTCGAGCTCCGCAACCTCATCCCTTCGCCCACCGACCTCATCCGTATGGCCGTCCGGGAGGTCTTCAACCCCCAGCTCCGCGCCGAGCTCACCCTCGACGCCGAGTACCCCGATGCCTTCACCCCCTGGGCCCGCCAACTGGGCATCTCCGAAGACTGGGCCCGCAACTACTGGGCCATGCACTGGGACCTGCCCTCTCCCTCCCAGGGCTACGAGATGCTCCACCGTGGCCAGATTGAGATGCCTCAGCTCGTGGACCTCATCAAGGCCCTCGACTACGCCCCTGTCTGGCGCGACAAGCTCATCGCCATCGCCTACAACCCCATCACCCGCGTGGACCTCCGCCGCCTCTACAAGAGCGGGATCATCACCGAGGAGGACGTCTTCCAGGGCTACAAGGCCCAGGGCTACGACGAGCAGAAGGCCCGCTGGCTCACCGACTACACCAAGAAGTACTACAGCCCCGAAGACGCCTCCCAGCTCGACGACATGGCCGACCTGGCCGTCTCCACCTTCCGCACCGCCTACCGCCGCCACGTCATCACCCGTGACGAGGCCCTCGACCGGATCGTTGAGGCCGGCTACACCGAAGACGTCGCCGACTTCCTCCTCACCATCGACGATGCCCAGCTCGCCCTCAACCCCCTTACCGAGGCCGGCGTCCCCGTCCGCGACCTCACTGTCCCGGTGTTCCTCAAGGCCTACCGCGAGAAGCTCTGGGACCGGGCCCGCACCCAACAGGAGCTCGAGGCCATGGGCTACCTCCCCTGGGAGGCCGACCTCCTCCTCCAGCTCGAGGACCTCGCCAACGAGCGCGAGCTCACCGACCTCGAGGAGACCGTCATCAAAGAGCAGTACCTCGCCAACGCCATCGACCGGGCGGCGGCCGCCGCCCAGCTCGACGCCCTCCAGGTCCTCCCCGAGCGCCGCGACCTCCTCCTCCAGCGCTGGGACCTCCAGCGCGCCCAGAAGCCGCGCCGCCTCACCCTCGCCCAGCTCCAGAAGGCCTTTAAGGCCGGCCTCTTCACCGAGGCCGAGTTCCTGGACGAGGTCTCCGTCATGGGGTACAATGACCGTGACGTCCAGATCATTCTCGCCATCACCCCGGGCGCCGCAACCGAATAGGGGCGCTGCTCCCGCTCATGGTGAGCCTGTCGAAGGGGCCGCGCCCAGGAGGAACCCCCAATGACCGTAGTGATCATCGTCGCCGTCGTCCTGGCCGGCCTCGTTGTCTCGTTCGGTGTGCTCTGGGCCGCCGCCTGGGCCATCGACAAGGGCATCAAGGACTACATTGACTACGCCAAGAAGGGAAAGTAGCATGGGCGCCGTCGAGGCTACGTGTCACCACGGCCAGCATGACCGTTGTGCGCTCTGTGAAACGTGGAAGCTGCTGAAGGACCTCCGTCCTCAGCCCTGGCACTACTGTCAACTGCGTGGCGAATTGGATGTTGTTCTGGGGGGACTGACTTGCCATGGGCGCCGTCGAAGAGCGTAAAGCCCTAGAACGCCTGTCCGAGGCCTGGCGCCGGCTCGCCACCGGCGGCAAACCGCCTACGCCGCCTCCCCCGTCCCCGGCGGCCCTCCCCCCCGCCCAAACCCCGTCGTAGAGCCCCCAGGGCGCCTAATACACCCCCTCTGCTGGTCTGGCCTGGCCGGTTATACCCCCCCGCGTCAGATTTTAATCCTGGCGCGTCCCCCTTCCGCCACTTTGAAATTTTCCCCCCTCTGTTAACATAAAAGCCTTGACATCTAAGGCGGCCCGTGGATTATCATTAATCGACATGCCATCACGACCCGCTGTGCTCACCCCCGACCGTCCTGCCAACATCCACCTCCGGGCCGACACGGTCGCGGCCCTCCTGGAGTACCGGCGCGGCGACGAGCGCCCGGACGAGACCGTGGCCCGTCTTATCCGCTTCGCCAAGCGCATGCTGCCCGCCGCCGAAGCCCGCGTGCGCGAAGAGTTTTTGCCGTAGGTCCGCCAGATCGCACTGCCCCCACTGTTGGGGCCCGACATAAGAGTTATAGGCCGACGATATGTCAAGTAGGGAAAGGTCAACGTAGGGAAGGAGCTTTTTGGCTATGACCAACACCACCGTCGACCAGTACCCCGCCATCGGCGCCTGTTTCGATTGCCGGCAGGTGTTCCTTGTCAGCGACTCGTTCACCCGCTGCCTCCTCTGCGGCCGGCCGCCCGGCGCCCTCCTGCCCTTCGCCCTGTCCGTAGGGGCGCCGCTTGCTGCGCCCGAGGAGCCCCCCCCGCCGGTAGACGTGCCGCCGATAACTGCACTCGCCCCCCTCCAGTGTCCTCATTGCGGGGAGTCCTTCCAGGTCCGCACGTCCGACGCTCACGTATTCGTCATCCCTCTTTCCCCTCCGCCCCCGGCTGAGGAAGCGGCCACGGTGCCGGCGTCAACCACCGCGGCCGCTCCTTCGCCGGACGAGACGCCGCCCGCCGCGCCCGAGGAGCCCCTGCCATGACCCCTGTCACTCCCTACGACGCCATGGTCGAGGACCCCCTCATCGCCTGCCTGGACCGCAACCACCCAATCTCCGCCGACGTCCTTCGCGCTGCCATCAACTATCGTGAGATCGTCATCGACATCAAACGCATGGAGATCGAGGCCCTCAAGAAGGCTCTCGCCCGCCTTATCGGCCAACCCGAACCCATCCCCGCCCTCCAGGAGTCCGCCCGCCATGTCGTATGACCCGGGCCCGCTTTCAGGGTGCGCCCCGGCGGACCCCAATGCGGTCCCTCTTCCGGGGCAGAAGTACGTCGCCCCGAGGGTCCAGGACGTCCCAGTGCCCAGGGTGCCATCTCTCGAGCGCCATTGCGGGCGCTGCCGCGCTCAGGTCTGGGTGGATGTGACGTGTATCCAGCTCGCCGACGCCTTACCCATTCTCTGCGACCACTGCGCCCTCGCTGAGATGCTTGCTGAAGTAGTCGAGTAGGGAGGACTCCATCCCCATGTCCGCTCCCGTCCGTTCCGACGCCCTCCCCGAGTACCACCAGTACGTGGACGAGGGCTGCAACTTCCACCCGTCCTGTCTCTGCTGCCCGGCGTCCGTCTGCCGCTACGACGCCCGCAAGGGCATCCAGACCCTCCACAACGAGTACCGCGACCTCGCCATCATCACCGACCGTCGCCGCTTTGGCCATCCGGTCCTACGAATCGCCCGTCGCTATGGCGTCTCCCCGCGCACCGTCCAACGCATCCTCGCCGATAGTAGGAGGGCCATCTAATGGCCGGCGAGCTCCACTGGATGAGCGACTACTACAAGGCCTACCGGGACCTGGTGGCGCCCCTCGCCTTCTGGCCCTTCACCGACGAGGAGAAGGCCGACGCCCAACGCGACGACCTCGAGAACCTCGCCTGGCAGCGCCTCTACGATACCCAGATCAAGCCCCGCCTGAAGTGGATAGGCCGGGAGTAGCCCCCCATGACCCGCCCCGAGCCCGTCGTCGACCTCCCCCTCTGGCGCCTGCGTAAGCTTGTCGGTCGCCTTCTCCGCCAGCTCGCCGGCAGTCCTCCGCCGCTGCCGGCGAGCTGCTCCCCCAACGTCATCCCCTTCCCCACCGGCCGTCGTCGCCGGCGCCCCGCCAGGAGGAACCCCCAATGACCAACGACCCCCGCGTCAATCTCAGGCTCGGCGACCCTAACTGCCCCCACTGCGGCGCCGCGCTCGTCTCTTGCCGCGAGCGTAACCCCAGGCGCCAGTTCGTGCGCTGCCCGAAATGCCACTGCCACTGGCTCCCCTTTGGCGAGCTCGTGCGCTGGGGCGCGCGTTGCCCCCTCCTGGTGAGGGCCTAGCTGTGGCCACCTTCATACCCTGGCTGCGTAGCTGGTGGTTTGCCGTGGCCAGAATACCTGGCCTCCGGCGGATCGGTCGCAGCGAGGGCAATGGCTGGCTTCACACGATGCGCATCCTCCCCGATGTCTCCCGGTTGTTCAGAGATGTCGCCTCGGGGCGCATCAATCTCGAGAGTCCGCCCTCTGTGGGCGAGTGGTATGCGTCACATTCCAACGCACCAAGGAACCCGCAGCGAGGTCAGATAGGTGGGAGGCAGCGCTCCCGTCCTGCGGGTCTAGAAGGGCAGAGCGCTGCCACCAGCACCACCGAGCGAGGCGCGCCACGGGAGAGGGTGGAGGGATAGCGTGATATCGGCCCGTGGCTGCTCGCAGGGATCCGCCCAGGGGCACCGCAAGGCTCCAAACTAGTACCCCTCTGTCTCACCTTGCGCCTGAGCATCCTAACCCTGCGTGCACGATGGGGTCTGCCGGTTAGGGGGGTGGGGCGTAGCCTGGGCGAGGGGGAGGGGCTACGCGCGCAAAGACAAAGAGGAGCGAAAACCACCACTAGGTTGTATGTGTGGTAAAATTGGCCGCGGAGCGTGAAACATGGACTGGCTCGAGCCCCCCTTCCACTTCTTCCACCCCCAGCCGGAGCTACCCTTCGAGCTCCCGGTGGTCCGCTACGAGGTCGGCCTCGCCCAGCGCCCCATCGTCGACCCGCCGGGCTTCGTGAACAAGCCCACCATCCGCTTCCACCTGGCGAAGCCCATCCCCCCCGGCCTGTGGCTCGCCATCAAGGGCGGTGGCTCACTGGAGACCGACCGGGTCAGCCCCGAGGAGCTGGAGCAGCGCCCCTACCTCGACTTCACCAACAAGATCCTCATCCAGCGGGTCCTCGCCATCTACGACGAGCTCATCGACCGTTCCCTGAGAGGTCTGCCGTTGCCGAACATACCCTTGATGGCGAAGCTCGCACCTTCGAGCCCTGTCCCGCTGAAGCTCCGCCTGACGCGGCATGGGCTCAGGATTGACACCGTGTACGACGTCGGGGTGGTTGATGGTTAGCCGCCTCATCGAGTCGATAAAGGAGTGGTTCGGGCACCTCTTCAGCTCGTGGGACCCCGAAGTACGGGAGCTGAAGGCCGAGAACGAGCGCCTCCGGGCTGAGGTCCCGGCGAGCCGCACACTCAAGCGCCGCTCGCCGGCCCAGTGGCGCTTCCACGTCCTCCGCTGGGAGCTCGGCGAGCAGACGTTCTACCCCAAGGAGTTCCCCCAGGGCAAGACGGGCCCCAACCTCCGGGTGTACATCCCCCTGGAGGACCAGTCTGAAGGCGCCCCCTACTGGGACATCACCCGCAAGCGGATCATCGACCGCCTCCTGCCCCTCTTGCCCATGATCATCGCCACCCGCTCCCTCGTCGAGATCACCCAGGTCGGCGATGGTCCAGCCTCAGACCAGGTCATCACCATTCGCCCGCCCTAACCTTCCCCAAAGGAGGACCCCCAACATGCTCCAGGGAGAAGAGCTCGAGCGTGTCCACCTCAACGTCTGGAGCGCCTTCGTTCTAGGCTACGGCTTTGCCGTCGGCGTTCTCCTGGCCCAGATCACCGTCGCCATCGTCGCCGGCGTCATCTTTGCCGCCATCTGGTCGGCGACTCACTAGCGCTCCGTCTTTGCAGGATCCCCCTCCCCTCGTGTGCGCCCGCGCCCGGCGCCGCCGACCCTCGCGTCGTCGGTCGCCCGTTCGGCACACAAAGCGAGCCCCGTAGGCCGAAGGTAGCGGGGGTACGGCCATCCTACCGACCGGCCGGAAGGATAGCAAGAGACGCTCGCTTACGCGTTAGCACGCACGTGACCTGTCAAGTTTGACGCTGTAGGCTCACTCCTGCGACTCACCCAACGCCTGTACGAGGCCCGCATGAGCCGCCCGGCGCTTCCGGTCCGGGTACATCGCCAAGTACTCCGCCATCCAAGACGGCTCCCGCCATACGTACCGGAACCCATGACGCTCACATAGCAGGCGGGCCATGGGGTCGTCGATGGCCGTCAGTATCTCCCCTACGACCCGCCGACCCCGGTACTCCACCAGCTCCGCCGTCGCCGGCACCAGGAGCAGGTACTCCTCCAGACGCCCTATCTTCGTGGTCGGCCACTGCATCGACGCCTCGATGATCACGATCTCCGTCGCCGTGATGGCCCACGCGTCCGGCCGGCGGTTGAGGTTGCGGGCTAGCCGCCGCTCCCCCTCGTCCTCTATCGTCACCCCCGCCACTTCCGGGTCTCCCCCTATCCGTGGCTGGAAGCTGATGACGGCCCCCGCGTACTGCTCGGCCAGGTACTCCGCCAGCAGCCGTGACTCCCCCAGGTGAAACCGGCGCGTCTGTGCCATGCCTCTACCTCCCGTATGCCGACGGCCTTGACACCCTTCTCTTAACGGCTCAATGATACCACTGTTGGGGGTTCGCGGGGTCCGGGCCCTCCCCCCTGGGGAAGGCTGGCCTGGCGGCCATGAGGGCCCGGCGCCCCGCACCTAGCAAGGGAGGCCATCATGGATTTCGAGACTGCCGACGCCGAACGCCGCCGGATGCTCGCCAACCCTGACCCCATCGCCGCCGCTGTCGAGCTCGGCGAGCGCCTCGCCAGCGACCCCGACTTCTACGCCGCCCTCCACGGCCGCGAGATCGCCCCCGGCATCCACATCGCCAACCCTGGCCCCGACCCGGCTAAGACCGCGGCCAAGCTCATCGCCCGTGCCCAGGCCGCCACCGCCGACTACGTCGACGGCATGAGGAACCCCAGGCGCAATCCTGTCGAGGCCGCCGTCCGGGCTGAGGGCAAGTGGGCCAGCCGTCTCCAGGAGGCCATCACCAACAAGTCCTACGGCAAGGGCGTCCGCAAGCAGGACTACACCGAGGCCGTGGCCATCGCCACCGGCGACGGTGGGAGCGCCTACAGTGCCGGCGTGGGCAAGCGCCAGGCCAAGATCCAGCGCGTCCACCAGGACCTCATGCCGCGTCTGGGCGCCCTCTCTCAGGCCATCCAGAACATGCCGCAGGACACCGACGGCCAGCGCGAGCAGCGCCTTCTCGCCGCCCGAAGGGGCGCCATTGCCATCGGCAAGGCCCGCAAGGGCGGGGCCGGAGGCTAACCGTAGCGTTCGGCTGGACGAGCGCATTGATTAGCGAACAAGAGGGGGGCTGACACCATGCAGTTCTGGCAGCGGGAAATCCTACGCGACGCCGTCTCCATGACCTTCGCCCAGACCTACGTGCTGGACCTCCCCAAGTCCGGACTCCTGGGCTCCCTCGTCCTCTACATCTCGTCCACCCAGAACGGCTACCCGTTTCTGACCACTCAGCCGAAGTGGCGCCTTATCGACTACATCTCCAAGATCGAGGTCATCGGCGACGGCGCCGAGGTGATCAAGTCCTTCGACGGTCTCGAGGCCCTGGCTGCCGCCTTCTACGACGACGGGCAGGAGCCGCCCAGCTTGTGGCGGGCCTACAGCAACACCCCCCACCGCCAGTGGATCCCCATCCACTTCGGCCGCAAGCTCATGGACGAGCTCTACGGCCTGGACCTCTCCCGCTTCAACCAGGTCACCCTCAAGATCACCAACGACGCCAGCGCCACCGAGTTCACGACCGACATCAAGGTCACCGTCATCGCTTACTGGCTGCGCGACGCCATGGCCCCCTTCGGCGGCTACTTCCGGGACGAGGTCTGGGAGAGCTGGCTGCCGGTCGCCGCCGCCACCAAGTACTCCGACCTCCCGGTCGCCCTGCCCATCCGCCGCATCCTCCTCGAGGCCCGGCCCGCCCGCGACACCGCCGACTGCAAGAACAACTCCACCATGATCGCCCTCATGTCCGACATCGACTTCACCTTCAAGACCGGCCAGGTCCGCGTCTACAAGGGGTCCCTGGAGGCCCTGGGCCACCTCTCCACCCTCGAGCTCGGGCGGTTCGTCCAGACCCGCGGCGCCACCGACAAGACCGCTGGCTACGGCTTCGAGTGTGGGGTTGGCTACGTCATGCAGAACCTGGGCGCCTGGGCCACCGACGCCGATGGTATCAGCACCGTCCTCGGCAACATGCGCCAGGACGTGCAGGACTCCGCCCAGGAGGTCGGCTACCGCAGCGCCAACGGCTCGCTCGCCTGGACCGTCCGCGGCTTCGGCTACCAGCACACCGTCCCGCTCTGGATCGCCCGCAAGCCGGACCTGGATGACATGCTCGACCCTGAGGGCCAGAAGGTCGTCAAGGTGGACATTCTCACCGCCTCGGGCCTCACCCTCACCGGCACCGCCCGCGACGCCCGGAACGCCATCATCCTTAACCGGCTGGTGCGCTAGATGTGGCCGACAAGCCCTTCGGCCACGCCCGTGTTGAGGTAGACCGCCAGCTCCTAGAGCGTGCCGCCGTTTACCACGGCGCCATCCTCCGGGCGACCGCTGCCGGCGTCGCCACCGCCACCGTCTATGACGGCCTGGGGGTGGCCGGCGAGCCCATCGACGCCTTCCGCTGCTCCGCCAACGAGCACGACTTCCACATGCTCGACCCCGGTGTCGCCCTCCGCGAAGGATTGTTTATAGACCTCGGCGACAACATCGACTTCTTCACCGTCTACTACGAGCCGCGACCAAGGAGTGCCCGATGAACGAACAACCGCCGCCCACCCTCATGACCATCGACCTGCTCACCTTCCTCCGCTGCCTGCGCGAGATCGTCCAGCCGCCGGCCCCCTTTGCCCACTCTCGCGTCCAGACGGATCGCCAGCTCATCCAGCGGGCCGCCGTCTACCATGGTGGCTTGCTCCTGGCCTCTGCCATTGGGGCTGCCGCCGTGGGCGTCTACGACGGCCTCGACACCTCCGGCGAGCTCATCGACAGGTTTCTGGTGGCCGGTAGCGGCCATGAACGCCATGTCTACGAGCGGGGCGTCGCCCTCCAGGTCGGTCTGTACATAGACATCGGCGATAACGTCTCCGCCTTCACCGCCTACTATGAGCCCGTCCCCCGCGAGAAGGGGTAGCATGAGCTTTGCCCACCAGAGCTCCACTGCCCACAAGATCCTCTCCGCCACTCACCTCGACACTGAGGTCCTGCCTGACGGCACTGAGCCGGAGGACGGTGCCGTTCTCACCTGGAGCGCCGCCAAACATGCCTGGACGGCAGCGGTCGCGGCGGTGGTCCCGGATGGTGGCTTTGTCGGAGGGCTGCTGGAGCTGACGGGAGTCTGGCTGTAGGGGCAGGGAACAAGTGATCTACAAGCCCCGCTTCCTTGGCTTCGCCCCTGACGGTCGGCGGCGGTATGCCTGTGACTACGAGGCAGACCTGCGCCCTGTCGCGGGCGGCGCTGACCCTGAGTCCAACGACCAGATAGATGCCAGCGAGGACGACGCCTACGAGAGGGAGATTACCGGGGCAATGAACTTGACGGGGGGGGCGGTCTGGGCGGAGGACAACGCTTCTTCCGGTGCTCGTTATTGGGGTGGGCTGCGTTTTCACAACGGCCCCTTCCCTGCCAAGGGTTCTACTGTCGATGTGGCTCGTATCAGTGTGTATATAGGCAGCGCCGACTATGATGATGCTAACCTGGATATCCATGCTGAGGATGGGGCTGGCCCTGCGACCTTCACTACGACGGGAGGGAATCTAACCGGCAGGACTCGAACAACCGCCTCAACCCCCTGGGTGGCAAATAGCATCGGCACGGGTTGGCACGACTCACCTTCCATCGTCAGTGTCATTCAGGAGTTGGTGACGGATTATAGCCCCACAGCTATCGTCCTGATTCTAAAGCCGAAGGGCGAAGCCACCAAGATGCTTGACTTCCAAGCCTGGGACTGTGGCGACCCCTCTGCGGCCGCGAAGCTGCATCTGGAGTGGACAGAGGGCGGGCCGCCGGTGGGGCAGCCAACGATGCGACGTTGGGGAGGCATCCCCGGCATGGTCTATACGGGAAGGGCGGGCTGGTAATGGCACAGCAACCTCAACCGAAAAGGGGAGCAGCGTTCACCGTCGTGTTCCCCATCCTGGACGCCGACGGCGACCTGGTGACGGGCGCGGCGGGCCTTGACTCGGAGATCAGCAAGGACCTCGGGGAGTTCGCGGACTGCACGAACGAGGCGACGGAGATTGCGACGGCCTCCGGCATGTACTACCTGACCCTGACGGCGACGGAGATGACGGCGGACATCGTCGCCATCATCGTCAAGACCTCGACGTCGGGTGCCAAGACCACGCCCATCGTCCTCTACCCGGCGACGCGTAACACGAATGACCTCAGCTACCACGATGACCCCGACCCGAACGGGTACATTGACGCGGCGGTTTCCAGCCGGGCGCCGGAAGCTGCCGGCAACGTCGCCGCTATCAAGGCCAAGACGGACAAGCTGACCTTCAACGCCTCCAACGAGGTCGCGGCAGCTATCAACAACGCGGCGGCCTTCGCTCAGGCGGCGGCTGACAAGGTGTGGGACACGGCGGCGCGGACCCTGACCGGCTTTGGGACGCTCGCGGCGGACGTCTGGGCCTACGCGACGCGGGTGATCACGGGCCTCAGTACGGCCGCGAAGGCCGAGGTGAACGCAGAGGCGGCCACGGCGCTGGCCGACTATGACCCGCCCACAGATGCGGAGATGGACGCTGGGTTCGAGGCGCTGGAGAACCCGACGGTGACGGAGATCGCGGACGGTGTCCTCAGTCGGGCCATCAGCAACGTCGAGGGATCGGCCACCTTCCGGTCGCTGGCGGGGGCCGTCGCCAAGCTGGTCAACAAGGTCGCAATATCGGGGTCGACTCTCACCGTCTACAAGACCAACGACACATCGGCAATGGGCACCCAGGAGATAACGACGGACGAGGCGGCCAAACCCATCGTCGCGGTGGATACGGCGTAATAGAGCCCATGTTCTTTGAGTACCCGCTCCTCGTCACCGCCGGCAAGGCCAAGGCCGACCCCGCGACCCTGGAGTGCCTGCTCGCCGCCGGTGCCGTCACCCATGTCGACGTCCAGTTCCCCGCCGGCTGCTGTGGCCTTGTCCACGCTTCTATCTGGCGCCGCGATCACCAGGTCTGGCCCGTCAACCTGGACAACGATATCTCCGGCAACGACGCCATCGTCTCCTGGGCCGAGTCCTACGACCTCGACGAGGAGCCCTTCGCCTTCACCGTCCGCGCCTGGAACCTGGATGACACCTACAACCACACCATCACCTTCCGCTTCGCCCTCCTCACCCTTGAGGAGATGCAGGGCGCCCGCCAGGCCCCCGGCCTCCTCCGCCGCCTCGCCCAGGTCTTCCTCGGGAGGCCTACCCCATGACCCTTCGATCCTCTGGCCCTCCCACCCACATCGGCAACCCCCACGGCTACCCCGACTGGACCCTCCCCATCATCTGGGTCCTCCAGGACGGCGAGCTCTGGCCCATCGAGCAGTGGGTCGCTAAACAGGGCGTCGCCAAGCATTGGCGAATCGCCGGCGGCCTCGGGGATAAAGAGAATGTCGCCACCGCCATCTACACCGTCCCTGCCAACAAGGTCCTCTATGTCACCTATTTCAACTTCAGCGCCCGCGATATTTGCGAGCACCAGATCTACTTCGACTCTCCAGCCCAGTACATCGCCGACATCTACCTTCTCGCTTACGCGCCCCTTGTTGCGGCCGTTACCCCCCCCGTCGTCATCTCCGCCGGGGAGACTCTCACCTACCACATCTGGAACCAGACCCCCAATGTCACTGCCTACCGAGCCGTCATCCATGCTTACGAGCTCGATACGTAGGGGCGCTGCTCGCTGTGTAGGGGCGCCGCTTGCCGCGCCCGAAGGAGCCCGCCATGTCCAAGAAGGCTAAAGCCTCCCACCTCTACAAAGAGGGCCGCTTCAACTACGCCGACATCACCCACAACCCCGACGGCACCACCACCATCACCTGCGATGGCGTCCAGGTCCCGCGGCCCTACACCTTCCGCGCCCGCCACCTGGGCTCCGGCCGCGAAGAGCTCCTGGACGACCCCGAGGTCAATATCGAAGAGGAGGAGATCTCTCCCGCTCACCCTGAGCCTGTCGAAGGGTGAGCCTGGCGAAGGATGACCCATGTCCCTCGCTGACTGCGCCCTCTACGCCACCCTCTACTGGTCCCGCGACGACGCCATCACCATGGTCGCCATCGCCGGCGCCGAGTCCGGCTGGTCCAACACCGCCCAGGGCGACTACTACACCAACTTCCCCCTCGACCAACAGCCTACCTACCTCGCCTACTCCTGCAACGGCTACACCTCCTTCGGCCCCTGGCAGGTCAACACCCGCTGGCATCACGAGCTGCTCGAGCGCCGCACCGGCTCCACCGACCCCTGTGTCTGGCGCGACCTGCTCTTTGACCCCGACTCCAATGCCAACGTTGCCCACGAGATCTGGGACGCCCAGGGCTTCGCTGCCTGGTCCACCTACAACAACGGCGCCTACCAGAACTACGTTGCCCAGGCCACCGCCGCCGTCGACGCCGTCCTCCCTGCCCCTCCTCCCCCTCCTCCCTGGTTTCCGCCGGCCCCCCCGATCATCATCCCCATCCTCCAGATACCCCCCGTCGAGCCCCCCGGCGCCGCTGTCCCCGACTTCCGCGACCTCTCCCCCGTCGAACCCCCGGGCCCTTACCCCACCGTCTAGCCATCTGCCCTCCGCCGCCGCTCATGGTGAGCCTGTCGAACCATGAGCCTGTCGAAGGGCCACCCCTTGACAGCCCTCCGCCCCTGGCCCTACTCTTTTCTCATGAAGCCCCCCCCGTTCTACGACCTCCTCGCCGCCCTGGTCACCTGTATTCTGCTCATCGGCGTGATCTCTTATCCCCTCCTGGGCCATGAGATACCCGAGGAGATCCGGACTGCATTCACCGTCGCCATAGGGTGGGTCTTCCGCGGCGGCGCCGGCATCGTCAACGACTACCTCCACCAGAAAAGGAGTGCCCCCAATGATGGATCCCCGAGCTCTTGAGCAGGCCGCCCGCGTCCTTGGCGCCGGCTCTCTCCCCTCCGGCGATGAGCTGGACACCCGCTCCGGCCAGGGCCGCGTCTACTTCTCCGCCATGATCTGGGCCCTCCGCAATAGCTGCGACTGCGACGCCTGCCGGCTCCTCCGCGAGGCCGGCGAGAGCCTCCTCGTCCAGCCCAAACGGTAGCCCATGTCATTCTGAGCGGAGCGAAGAATCTCATGCCCACCGTGACGATCCTCCGTCGTGAGCCCACCCCCGGCGCCCCTCCCGGCGTCCCCACCGAGCACGCCGTCGCCGTCACCTACTCTAGCCCGGACGTCCCCCCGCGCATCGTCAAGCTCCCCATCACTAATTACCGCGACGCCACCGCCGCCGAGCTCCGCGCCAACCCCCGCTACCAGCTCCTCCCCACTGGCCCGGCCAGCGAGGAGGCCGAGCGCCTCGCCATCCGCCAGGACATGGAGCAGGCCCTCATGAGTGCCCCCACCAGCTTCGAGGTTCCGTG
>Ga0315289_10008698_pt1 | contig 14655 bp, 14 predicted proteins | sample YL17G11_40_MG_FD_203452 | JGI IMG/M metagenome (GOLD analysis project Ga0315289, IMG submission 203452) | Sediment microbial communities from Yellowstone Lake, YNP, Wyoming, USA - YL17G11_40 | ecosystem: Environmental > Aquatic > Freshwater > Lake > Sediment | place: USA: Wyoming | collected...
CAGTGTTTTCCAGGTCTTGCTGGGTTATGGATTTTTCTGAACACTTAATTTTCACGCTGTCAATTCCCAATATTTTATATGGTGACATTTCGGAACAAGTCCCCAGACTTAGGTAAGGTTGCAAAAGCTTGTCCCAAATTTGCAGGGTTTCATCAACACTTATTTGCGTCTTCAATTTTTCAGTGTTTTGGCTAAATTCGCCGCCTTCAGAAATGGTGTAATTTAAAGTCAGAAATTGACCCTTGCCTATTTCCTTCCAATGATCAGTTAATTGTTGCCAAGTACAACTGGGCGTGTAGCCTTTGTAATCCGGGAACATTGGAATACTTAAGGCTAAATCAATGGTCAGGCGAGGATCAAAAGTACAAATATTTATCCCTGTTACATCTTTAATAAAATTAACCACCATATCAGTGATAGCTCCTTTGGCATAATCTTCAATAAATTGATCAAAATTAGTAATCCACTGCGGCCCTTGGCCTTTTGCTCCGCTGGCAATCCAGGTTGCTGTCTGCTGGGCGATTGTATTAAGCAATGTCCCCAAAATATTTTTGAAAAAAACTGCTTTTAGTTCATCCAAAATACCGGTTATAATTCGGGAAGCCTTGTTAGGCACGTCTGTTACAATAACACCGACCGGCGGGACAGCTTCTGCTGATTCTTTTTGAGCTTTGGCTTGAGGAATTGCCAGCATAAAAAGACTGTAAAAATTGCTCAAAATAAAAATTACAGTAATAAAAAAGATTATTGCTTTTTGCCTTTTTGTTTTGCTCAAGTTAAGCATGGAATAATACATGCTAAATTATTAATAATTTTATCCCTTTCATTGGTAAGTATTAAGCGTTTGCAAAAATAGATTTTTTAAAGTCTGATCATCAATTTTATCAAGCTGGCTTTTGTCCATACCGCGCTTGATCAGTTCCTGCCTGATTTGATCCGGAGTTAAATTTTTTAAGCTTTCCAGTGTTTGGGTCTTTTCTTCAGGGTTTAAAGCGCTTAAATCTTGCGCTTGCAGCCCGCCGCTTCTTATCTGGTCAAGGGTATTTTGCAATTGCGGGTCATCAATGCCCAAATCTTTTAATGACATTTCGCCTGATAAAAGTTTAGCTTCCAAATCAGCCAAACTATTGGCATCTAAATTGCCCAAAGGCAAATTAATTTTGACAGCATTAGTATTGGATAAATTTTGATTCTGATTTGAATTTATATTTAAATTTGAATTGCTCACACTTGCCCATTCTGCGCCAGCGCCTGAACAATCTTGGCCTTCCGGACAATTAGGATTCGTGCCATTAAAAATCTCTTGTTTATCTGATATCCCGTCGCCGTCAGTATCTTCCAGATAAGGACTGGTATGATAAATATAAATTTCAGTATAATCATCTACACCATCCAGATCACTATCTTGGCTTTTTAATTTAATCAGATCAACTTGATTTGTATTAGCAGTATTTAAATTGAGCAAGCCGTATTTTGCTCTTAAATTTCCCCTCAACTCCCGCAAATAGCTGTCTGCCAATGGCCCTTCAATATTGGACTTAAATTGCAAATAACCTAAAACCAAAGCTGAAATTGTGATTAAAATCAAAAAAAACAAGAAAAATTTCTCCATGGGAGTCCTTTCTATTTTGCTGGCAAATTTTTCAGTCTTTTCTTCAAAAAAATCTTTGATTTTTTCTTGTCCTAAAGCCATGAATCTTTATTTTATTATACCTAAAAATTCAATTTGAGCTGTCGCTAAATCCTCTGAAATTATTATACCATAAAGTTTGCTTTTAAACCATAAAATAGCTGTAGAGGAAAACCCAGTTTTGTAAAGTCAATTCTTGCGCCCTGATTTTTTCGTTTAGGTTAGCTAATTTAAGTGCTTTTTTAACCTCATTTTTGCTTAATTTTAAACCTGCTGCCAGGTTATTTTGCAATTGTTTTCTTGGCGAACTATAGCCAAATTTTACTATCTGCCAAAATTTTTTCTCGTCAAATTTCCCTTTTTTCCCTAAAAATTTTATAATTTCAGGCGCAAAAAATTGGGGCCATAATTTTATTTTTAAAATCGCGCTATCTACCTTGGGTTGGGGATAAAAATTTGACTTGGCTACATAATCAATGATTTCTATCTGGCCATATAACTGGATTGACAAAGCCAAAAGGCTCAATTCACCCGGTTTAGCCGCAATTTTTTGCGCCACCTCTTTTTGCACCAAAATAACCATCTCTTTGGGCTTGGGTTTGTAAGTCAAAAACTTTTTTATTATGGGCTTGGTAATGGCATAAGGCAAATTTGCTACTACTTTATAACCGACATTTTGACAATTTAACAATTTAACAATTTCCTCATTTTTAATTTTTAAAATATCACTTTCCAAAATTTCCAAATTCTTCGCGTTTTTAAATTTTTTCCTAATAAAAAAAACTAGATTTTTATCTAGTTCAACAGTTAAAACTTTTTGGCAGGTTTTAATTAATTCTTCAGTCAAAATTCCAAATCCTGGCCCGATCTCCAAAACGCAATCTTCTTTTTTTAAATCAGCAGCGTCAATTATTTTCTTGATGACATTTTGATTGATTAAAAAATTCTGCCCTTTCCCTTTGCTTGGCTTAATGCCATAATTCCTTAGTAAGTTTTTGATTTCACTAATTTGCATTTGTAAATTCCAAATTCTAAATTCCAAATAAATGCCCTTTGTCATTCCGAGTGAAACGAGGAATCCAGAATATTATAGATTCTTCGCTCTGCCTGGCTTCGCCAAGGCGAGCTCTGAATGATAGTGACAGACAAAGGGCTTTGACTTTTAAATTTAAGATTGTTTATCTTTTTCTTTATCAGCCATAGCTTTCCTGACTTCCGAAGCTTTAGCGTAGGAAGTAGCGAAGGCTGACTCTTTCTCTTTAAGTGCAATTGTTCTGACAATCTTAGTCACATCTTTATCAATTTTATCCAAGCGTACTAAAATTCTAAAAACCAAATAAAAAAGAATTAAAATTGAAAGATAAATCACCAAATCAACGCCGCGTCCTACCCCAACTAGATTAGCTATTAAAGAAGTGGTTTCAGGCAAAATTACCACAAAGCCGACCATAAACCAAAAAATCGTCCATAAAACAAATTCCTGCAAAGAAATAATTTTGTCTTTATAGCGCAAAGCAACCTTAATCACTGCGTAAATTATAAAGAGTAATAGAAATATCTGGATGAGCATGATTTAGAAATTAGATATTTAGATATTAGAAATTAGAGATTGGTAAAATATCAATTCAAAAAATTTCCTATCGCCAATTTCAAATTTCCAATATCTAGTTTCATTTTTTATTAAATATTCTGGCGAAAATTAAATCGCGAATGATTTTAAAACCGCTGGAAAATCTTTGGCCGTATTGGTTATAAACAATTTCCACTGGCACTTCAGTGTATTTTAAATCGCTCGCCCTGACTTGATCCAAAATTTCTGTGGCATGGGCCATGCCATCCTGGGTTATTTTAATTTTCTGGGCGGCTTTGGCTGAAAGCGCCCGAAAACCATTATGCGCATCGCTTAATTTTATGCCTGTAAAAAACCAATTGAAAATAATGGCTGGCTTTAAAATAAAATATCTTTTGGTCCAGGGAATTTTTGATCTTTTTTCCATAAAACGTGAACCAAAAACTATTTCAGCCTCTAAATCTATAATTGGGGTAATAATGCGATAAATGTCTTTAGCCAGCATCTGGCCATCAGCATCAAAATGCACAATAATCTTTGATCCCTTGCTTAAGGCAAAGTCTGTGCCAGTTTGCAAAGCTGCCCCTTGCCCACGATTAACCAGATGATCCAACAAATAAACGCCTAAAACTTTAACAATGTCGCAAGTCCGATCTGTTGAAGCATCATTAACCACTACAATATTAGACGTTAATTCTTGCAAACTTTTAATCACGCCAAAGATATTTTCTTGTTCATTGTGCGCTGGAACAATTATCCAGACATTTTTATTTAACATAGATTTCTGAAACACTAATTTATTTCACAGACAAACACGAATATTAGTGTTATTAGTGATTAAAGATTCATGTTTAAGTTTTCATTTTTAAATATGCTTCCACAAATCCCTCTAAATTCCCGTCCAAAACCGAATCCACATCAGCCGTCTCAAAATTCGTGCGGTGATCTTTGACCAAATGATACGGCTGCAAAACATAAGAGCGGATCTGATTGCCCCAAATTGCCTCAGTAAATTCTCCGCGCAACTGTTTTTTTTCAGCTTCAATTTTTGTTTCCTCAAGCTTTTGCAATTTTGATTTTAAAATTTTTAAGCATCTTTCTTTGTTTTGCACTTGAGAACGTTCGCTTTGACAAGCCACCACAATTTTTGTTGGCAAGTGTGTAATTCTGACTGCTGTTTCAGTTTTTTGCACATTTTGCCCGCCATGACCAGACGCCCGATAAGTGTCAATTCTCAAATCTTCAGGGTTTATTGCCATCTCAATATCTTCTTCAATTTCTGGAATTACTTCAACCAAGGCAAAAGACGTATGACGCATACTTTCTGCATCAAATGGCGAAATACGCACCAAACGATGCACGCCATTTTCTGATTTTAAATTGCCATAAGCATAATTGCCTGTAATTTCTAGAACTACGCTTTTAATCCCAGCTTCAGAACCAGTGTTCTGATCCAAAATTTCAGTTTGAAAACCTTTTTTATCACAATAGCGTAAATACATGCGCATTAAAATCTGCGCCCAATCCATGGCATCAACTCCGCCTGTACCAGCATGAATAGCCAAAATCGCATTATTTCTATCATGCTTTTCCCGAAATAAAAGATAAAATTCCAATTCAGCAAATTTTTTTTGCAGCTCATTATACTTTTTTTCAATTTCCTCCCTTAAATTTACTGACTGATCATTTTCATCTAATTTAGCCATTTCCAAAGTGTCATTAATTTCCTTTTTAATCTTTTGCCAAATTTCAATTTCATTTTTTAAAGCACTAACTTTTTGGCTGATCTTTCTTGCTTTTTCTTGGTCAAACCAGAATGCGGGCTTACCCATGATGGCCTCTAGTTTCTTAACTTCTCCAATCTTATCATCAATTTCAAGAAAACCCCATGACTCTTTAATCTTTTGCTGCAATTCATTAAGTTTTGTAATCAATTCTCCTTCTTTCATGGGTTAAGTTTAACAAAAAAACAGACCGTTGAAAAGGCCTAAAAAATAAACAACACGCCTTTAGACGTGCTGTTTTATTTATAAAATTTTCAAACTTTTAACTATTCTTTTCGTTCTGCCAATTTAACCTTAACTGTTTTTTCATCGCCTTTACGCCAGACCTTTAATTCAACTTCGTCTCCTGGAGCATATTGGGCTAGCATTCTGGCTAAAGAATGATTTTCATCAATCTTTTCTCCGTTTAATTCCAGAATAAGGTCATTTTCCACCAAGCCGGCTTTGTCTGCTGGTGAACCAGGCACCACAGCTATTTCTTCAGCTGTTTTACCTTGGCTAATCAAAGCACCATAATCAACTGCCAGTTTATTGGCATCAGCAATTTGTTTATTGATAATGACATAACGCACGCCTAAAAACGGCCTCACAATCTTGCCTGTCTTTTGGATACTTTCAATATCTTGTTTTGCCTCATTGCTTGGAATGGCAAAACCAACTAATTGGCCAGCTTGAGAAATAGCTGTGTTAATGCCAATAACCTCGCCTTGCAAGTTTAAAAGCGGGCCGCCTGAATTGCCAGGGTTAATAGCCGCGTCAGTCTGAATCGCTTCTTCCAGTATTTCAGTAAAACCTTGGCCTCCAGCCTGAACAGTCCTATTAATACCGCTAATAACGCCCCTGGTGACTGTATTTCTATACTCTCCTAAAGCATTACCAATCGCAATAACAGTCTGGCCAATTTCAATATTGTCAGAATCGCCCAAAGTTAATGGAGTTAAATCTTTAGCTTCAATTTTTATTATAGCCAAATCATTCGTTGGATCTTTGGCTAAAACTTTGGCCTCATACTTTTTACCATCATTGGTTAAAACAGTATAGTCAGCAGCATCATCAGCAACCACGTGTTTGTTGGTTAAAATTAAACCATCAGCTGAAACAATAAAACCAGAACCACCGCCAATTTCTTGTTTTTCTGTTTTAGGTGCACCAGGTGTGCTTGGCTGTGGATTTTCAAATTTGAATTCAAAAGGCCAGCCTTGGAAAAAATCATTAAAATCTGGGTTATTCTGGATGAGGCTAACATTTTTAGAAATAATAATACTCACTACTGCTGGGCTAGTTTTTTTTACCACCTCAATTGTTGCGGCATCCAAATTAAAAGGGGCATTTGGGTTATTTCCGTTTGAGCTATTTTCATTTTGCCCAATTTCAGTTTGACCTTGGCTAGAGCCAAGCAAATTATTAATCTTAGCTAAATTTTTAAAAATTAAAAAACTAGTTGCCGAGCCAGCCAAACCCCCGAAAATTAAACTTAAAATAATGACTAAAATTAAAAACTTTTGAGAAAAATTATTCTCTGGTTTTTTTGATTCTTGAAATAACATAAATTTATCTCCCCACGTCATCCGACCCGTCTGCCGAAGCTTCACCCGTCCTCCGCAGTAGCAGGTTACTGCTACGGAGGATGGAGCGTAGGCAGAAGCCTAAGGCGAAGGATGACCAATTAAAGACAGGAAAAATATATTCTTCCTGTCCTTAATATTTTAAATCAAAAATTAAAGCGAAGTTTCTTCTTTTTTCTCTTCTGTTGTTGCTGGAGTAGTTTCAGCCACCGGCCCCTTTTCTTCACTCTCTGCAGCTGGAGCAGAAGCCGGTTCTTCAACGCATTTATTGCAAATATCCGGATCTTTGTCTGAAGGTTTAATGCCCATTAATTTACCAATGGTATTATACAAAAACCCTTCAAGTGGCGCCCCGCATTTTTTACATTTTTTCATAAAAATTCCTTCTTAATTAGCTAAAACCTTCAAGATTTTAACTAAATTACTAATCTAAATTAAAAGTGAAGCCTCGCCGACTGGATCGGCATCTTCTTTTATTTAAGAGGGGCATAACCCCGCACCGACCTGCATCGTATGGTGCAGTGTCTGGTACGGGGTGATAAAGATAGCTTTTAAAATTGGCTATTTTATCCCCCTTGATTTTTATACCCTCATTTTGCAATAATTTTATTTTTTTGGCAAGCCCCAAGCAATAATTTCCGACTTGGCCATTGGTTTTAACAACCCAGTGACAAGGAATTTTAATTATATTTGGATTTTTAGGTACAGCATTATCCGGCTTCGGCTCGATTAATTATAAATAATTTTAACAATTACTTATTAATCCTAGCCGAGACGAGCCTACAGTCCGCGCCAAGTGCCCATCACCTATTTTTAACGCTAAAATCTTGTAAGTTGTTACTTTCCCTTTGGGAATTTGGCTAACCAAAGATAAAATCTTCTTTTCCAATCTAGTCATTTTAGTTTCTGATTTGGCAATTTTTAACATATTTTAAAGCGACTTGCCTCAATTTTGCCAATTTGCAATCAGTAAAAGCCCTTTCATTTTTAAAGCTGGGATCCAGGGTTTTTCTATTTCTAAAATTCTGCAAAAAATAATTGTCTGCACCTTCAATCATTTTAGCGATCTTTTCAATTTCAACCAAATCGTGAAATTTAGGCAAAATCGTTGTTCTAAATTCATAGGGTAAACCGCTGGACATAACCACTTTAATGCTCTCTTTGATATTTTTAAAATCTAAAGTTGAATTAGTAACTGCTTGATAATTATCTGCACCAGACTTGATATCCATGGCAATATAATCTATTAATTTTTGCGCAATTAATTCTTTTAACAACTTGAAATTAAAACCATTGGTATCTATTTTTATCAAATAATCCAGGGTTTTAATTGGGGCTAAAAATTTTCCCAAATCCGTCTGAAGCAGTGGTTCACCACCACCCAGACAAACAGCTTCTAAAAGCCCCTGCCTTTTTTTTAAATAGGCTAAAACTTCTTTTTCTGGTATAAATTTTGACTTGGCTTTAATTTCTACCAAATCTGGGTTATGACAAAAACCACAGCGAAAATTACAGCCAGCAAAAAAAATAGTGGCTGCGATTTTGCCAGGATAATCTAATAAAGTAACCTTTTGAAACCCACCAATTTTTACCATAGTAAAATTATTTTATAATAAAAAACCAACCTCGGCAAGTAAGTTGTATAGTTAACATCTAAAGGCACCACTGACTTTTTAAATTGATTCCCTTAAAGGTTAACTATACTGCGCTCGCTCACCTCGGTTGGTCTAGATTTAAAGAACTCTTTTTCCTCCTTTGTCAGCCCTTGCCTTTGGGCCTAAGCTGACTAATTAAAGAACCATTTTACCCGGCTAGCTGCTTATTGTACTCTTTGCGTTCAGCAAATTCTGCTCTTTTACCTTTATTCCACTGGTTAACAGGACGGATGTAGCCAACTACCCGGGAATACACCTCGCAAGGTGTTCTTTGCAATTTTGTGTTCATAGGACATCCCCTGTTGCTGCCCATTTGGAAAAAATAGACAGCTTTATTTTAATATTTTTATTAACTAAGTGAATGACTGACACCTGCTTTCTCTACATAACCAATTTCTGCATCGCATTTAGGACAGAAAAAATGCTCTCCCTCAATATAACCATGAACTGGGCAGACTGAAAAGGTCGGTGTAATTGTATAATACGGCAAATGATAATTTTCTGCAATTTTTTTAACCAGCTTTTTAGTGCCTTCAATTGAAGGCATTTTTTCTCCGATAAAACCGTGTAGGACCGTACCTCCAGTATAGCGCGTTTGCAGGTCATCTTGCAAATCAAGGGCTTCAAAAATATCATCAGTATAATCAACTGGCAAATGGGAGGAATTAGTATAATAGGGATCAGCCCCATTTTCGCGATAAGCCTTTTCATTGGCACAAATAATATCAGGGTACTTTTGTTTATCAGCTTTAGCAAACCGGTAAGCAGTGCCTTCAGCTGGCGTGGCTTCCAAATTATATAAATTATTTGCTTCCAATTGATAATCCATTAGCTTTTCTCTCATGAAGTCCAAAACTTCTCTGGCAAACTGGTGGCCTTCCTCTGTTGTCAGATCCTTGCCTAATAAATTTAAGGCTGCCTCATTCATGCCATTAATGCCAATGGTATTAAAATGGTTTTTCCAATAGTCGCCAAATTTACTCTTAATATCCTGCAAATAGTAGCGCGAATAAGGATACAGCCCTTCATCCGTGAATTTTTCTACCACCTTGCGCTTAACATCCAAACTTTCTTTGGAAATTATCATCATTTTTTCCAATTTAGTAAAAAATTCATTTTTATCTTTGGCTAAATAACCTAAGCGCGGCAAATTAATCGTGACCACGCCAATTGAACCAGTTAAGGGATTAGCAGCAAAAAGCCCGCCGCCTCTTTTCCTTAATTCACGGTTATCTAATCTCAACCGACAGCACATGGAGCGCGCATCTTCTGGCTTCATATCACTATTAATAAAATTGGAAAAGTACGGAATGCCGTATTTGGCTGTCATTTCCATGATTTTATCAACCACCTCGCTCTGCCAATTAAAATCTTTGGTAATATTGTAAGTTGGGATGGGGAAAGTAAAAACTCGTCCGCTCGCATCACCAGCTGTCATTACTTCTGTAAAAGCAATATTAATCATATCCATCTCTTTCTGAAACTCTTTATAAGTTTTATCCTGGAATTTGCCGCCAATCACCACTGGCTCATCTTTCATCATGTCAGGAATAACTAAATCCATGGTGATATTAGTAAAAGGTGTCTGGAAGCCAACACGTGTCGGCACATTCATATTAAATAAAAATTCCTGGATGCATTGTTTGACTTCTGGGTAAGTCAAATTATCATAAGCAATAAATGGCGCCAGATAAGTATCAAAGCTGGAAAAGGCTTGCGCGCCAGCTGTCTCGCCTTGCAAAGTATAAAAAAAATTAACAATGTGGCCCAAAGCTGTTCTAAAGTGCTTGGCTGGTTTTGAAGAAACTTTGCCCATCACGCCGCCAAAGCCTTTCATTAATAAATCATGTAAATCCCAGCCGCAGCAATAAGCAGCCAGTGTCTGCAAATCATGAATATGGATATCAGCATTAGCATGGGCATCCCGAACTTCCTGCGGATAAACTTTTTGCAGCCAATAATGGGCTGAAACAGCTGAAGCCACATGATTATTCAAACCTTGCAAAGAATAAGCCATGTTACTGTTTTCTTTAACCCGCCAGTCGCTTTGAGATAGATAACCTTCCATTAAAGCATCAGAATCTATTAAAGATTTCAAATCACGAATCTGGGCATGCTGTTCACGATATAAAATATAAGCCTTAGCAGTTCTTATCTGGCGATTGCGGATCAAAATTTCTTCCACAAAATCTTGGATTTCTTCAACCGCTGGTATGCTCCTTTCATGGAATTTTTTATTCAATTCTTTTTCCACCTGGGCGGCTAACTTTTTGGCTTTTTTCTTATTCGGCTCACCCACAGCCTCCATGGCTTTATAAATCGCAATTTCAACCTTGCTTAAATCATAATCAACAATCCGGTCATCTCGTTTTTTAATTTTAGTTATTTTACCCATAGTAATAGTGATAGCTTAAACACAAAATTATTTCACAGAAATCACTGAATTGTTCGTCTTATTTTCTGTGTATTCAGTGAATAATTTCTGTGGTTCGGTCTTCCTATTTTTTCTTTTTGCCAAAAACCGAATTTATTTCTTTTTGAAATGTTGCCAAATCTTCAAAGGCGCGGTAAACCGAAGCAAAACGTATATAAGCTACTGGATCTTTGCGCTTTAATTCCTTCATGATTATCTCGCCAATCTCCTGACTGGATATTTCATTCTTTTTTAAAGCCTGGATATTTCGTTCTATTTTATTAACTAAGATTCTAAAGGATTCTTCAGTAATCGGTCTTTTTTCAAAAGCCTTTTTAAGGCCTTGCTCGACTTTATCACGAGAATAGCTTTCTTTACGCCCATCCCTCTTAATAACCATCAAATCCAAGAGCTCAACCTGTTCATATGTGCTGAACCTAAAACCGCATTTTAAGCATTCTCTGCGTCTTCTAATCGTAATTTCATCAGAAGCAACGCGAGAATCAACCACTTTTGTCTCTTTATAATTGCAAACAGGGCATTTCATAGGTTTTTCAAGAAGCAAAAGCAAACTTGCAAAACAAGTTAATTTTGCTTTATTTTTACAACTACTATATTTAGTAGCTCCTAATATAAGTTTAATACCAGATATTGTGCCTGTCAAATTTTTTAAAAAAGGTTCCTCTTTGAAGCCAAAATCAAGGATTTGCTTGGCGTCGCAAAAATTTCATGTGGATAACTTTTATCAAAAATTATAAATTTTAAATTTAAAATTTTAAATTATGGGAGTATTTTATAAATTATCAAAAAAATTCCAGTATTATCTGGAATCTTTTATATTTATAGTCCGAAGCTTTCTTGTCCGCCGTAGCTTTAGCCCGCATTGGCGAGGGCCATGCGAAGGCGGAAGCGAAGGACTACATCATTTTTTTCCTAATAAAAGCCGGAATATCTAAATCTTCCTCTGGCTTTTCTTTTGCAGAAACTGAAATTTTATAATCATCTTTAACTTTCTTTTTAGATCTTTCTTCTTCCACCTTTTCTTTTTCACCTTCTTCTTTTAAAAATTGACTTGGTTTGTATAAAGTTTCATCGCGATTTATTGTCTTAGTCTCAACTTCTCTGTTTCTCAAAGCTCTGTCTTCAAAGCCAGTAGCAATGACTGTGATTTTCATAGTATCTGCTAATTCTTCTTCAACAATAGCGCCAAAAATAATTTTGGCATCGCTGTCAGCTGAAGCAGTGATAACTTTGGCTGCTTCATTAACCTCATGCATGCTTAAATCAGGGCCGCCAGCCACAATAAACAAGACTCCTTTTGCGCCATCCATGGACAATTCCAATAAAGGACTGGAAATAGCAGCTTTGGCTGCTTCTACTGCTCTGTTTTCGCCAGTGGCTTGACCAATACCCATTAAAGCTGTGCCTTGCTCTTTCATAATAGATTTGACATCAGCAAAATCAACATTGATTAAACCAGGAATAGTTACCAATTCTGAAATACCCTGGATTGCGTGCCTCAAAACATCATCAACAATGGCAAAAGCTTCAAGTAAAGAAGTTTTCTTATCAATAATTTGCAGTAAGCGATCATTTTGAATTGTGATAATCGTATCAACCTTTTCTGCCAATTTATCCCAGCCCGCATCAGCAATGGCTTTTCTTTGAGCTCCCTCAAAAGAAAATGGTTTAGTAACTACTGCCACTGTTAGCGCTCCTATTTCTTTGGCAATCTCGGCCACAAGAGGCGAACAGCCTGTACCCGTACCACCACCCAAACCACAAGTAATAAAAACCATATCAGCACCTTTAAGGATGTCTCTTATTTCATTTTGTGACTCTTCAGCTGCTTTGGCCCCTAGTTCAGGATCCATGCCAGCCCCAAGCCCTCGGGTTACGTTTTTGCCTATATGCAGTTTTTTATTGGCTTGTGAATAATGCAAAGCCTGGACATCAGTATTAATGTTCACAAATTCAACGCCTTTAATTCTAGATTCAATCATCCGATTGACAGCTGCTCCCCCACTACCGCCAACGCCCACTACTTTAATATTGGCAAAAGTTTGAATTTCTGGTTTAATTTCCATAGTCTTAATTCAATGATTATTGTTTGAATAATTTTTGCGTTTGATTTATTTTAGCTTTTATATGGTTACATATCTACCACGAAGTGGTCCCTTTGGGACAAATTTCTATCCCAAAAGGATCCCTTTCCCAAAGGAAAGCCTTTGGCTCGGGACAAATACTACGACTATAAATTTATAGTAAATTCTCCATCTATTTGTAGATCTGTAGTATATCTGTAGATTCGTATCCTTATTTTACCAAGTTCCAAACAATTAGTAAAACTGTTTTTTACACAACTTTGTATACAATTTTTGTTCAGTAAAATTTAGGGCATTAACGATCTGAACCACTTTCTCATTTTATCAGTTACGCCAGCCACGCTTTTAAATCGTGAAATGCCTTTGCGCCGTTTGATTAGCTGATTGCCCCATTTAATTAAACCAATAGCAGTGGTAAAAGACAAATCATTAACCTTGTCTATGACACTGACAATTTCATAGGGATAGCCTAAAGCAGCTGGCAGTCTTAATTTCCTTTTGCAGACCTCTATTATTTTGGGTAATTTGGCGCCAGCGCCAGTTAAAATCACGCCAGCCGGCAAAGCGCCGCTACGCTCGATTTTTTTCAGTTCTTCATCAACCTTTTCCATGATTTCCTCAACCCGCGCCTCAATTATCTCTGCCAGATATCTTTTGCTAACCAAACCCTCTTCATTAACATCAAATTCATTCAAATCAAATTCCTCTTTTTTATCAATGCCTTTGACTGAAGCCTGCCCGTATTTTAATTTTATTTTTTCTGCCACTTCAATTGAAGTCCTTAAACCAATGGCAATGTCAGAAGTGATGTGTTCAGAGCCCAGCGGTATAATTGTTGTATTAAGCAGATCGCCTTGCTCGTAGACTACTATGCCTGTATTAGCCCCGCCAATGTTAACCATAACCACGCCCAATTCTTTTTGACGATTGGTTAAGACTGCCTCACCAGTAGCCAAAGGAGCCAAGACCAAATCTTCAATGTCTATCCCTGTCTGATAAATACATTTGGTCAAATTTTTTATTTGTGAACTTAAACCCTCAACGATATAGGTTTCAACTTCTAAGCGCACGCCGGTCATGCCCACTGGATCCTTAATATTACTTTGGCCGTCAACTGTAAAGCTGCGCGGGATGACGTGGATAATCTCAAAATTGGGCGGAGTGGTCACTGTTTTGGCAGCTTCAATTGCCCTTTCCATGTCTTCTTCCCTAATTTCCCCGTCAGTTTTAGAAACTGCTACTACGCCTTTGCTAATCTGCGAGGCAATCTGGCCGCCAGAAATGCTAACCCAGGCCTCTTCAATTGGCCGGCCAATTAATTTCTCTGCCTTTTCCAGAGCTTTAGTCAGACTAGTCATGGCCTCTTCAATGCTGGTAATCACCCCGCGATTAATACCCTCTGCTTCATGTTCAACTGCGCCAATGATATGTAGTCCCTGCTGACTGCCTGCACTAAAAGTATTCTGACTAACCGCAATTTTTATAGACGTTGAGCCAATATCTACGCCAACGATTATTTCTTCATGAGCCATAGCTAAATTATAAATTGGAATTAAAAATAATTAATGATTATTTGCAGAATTTCTCAATAATATAAGGTAAAAAGATTATTAAGCCGATTAAAAAAGCACAAATAGCCCCAATAAAAACCGCCGCTGCTGTCATATCCTTAATATCTTCAACATAGTTATGTAATCTGGGTTTTAATAAATCCAATAACCTTTCAAAAATACTATTGATTATTTCCAAAATCAAAACTAGGGCAATAACCAAAATTAAAATAATAAACTGCCAAGCTTTTATTTGAAAATAAACAGCTAAAAACAAAATGAGCAAAGCAGCAAATAAATCAATCTGAAAATTCTGTTCTTCCCACAGAACCTTGTTTAAACCAGTTAAGGCGTATTTAAAACTTTTTAATAAACGTTTAAAT
>Ga0315289_10008700_pt1 | contig 14653 bp, 12 predicted proteins | sample YL17G11_40_MG_FD_203452 | JGI IMG/M metagenome (GOLD analysis project Ga0315289, IMG submission 203452) | Sediment microbial communities from Yellowstone Lake, YNP, Wyoming, USA - YL17G11_40 | ecosystem: Environmental > Aquatic > Freshwater > Lake > Sediment | place: USA: Wyoming | collected...
CCCTTCATTGTAGGCCCGGCATTATCAGCACGGCGAATACCAAGTACGCTACGAGTATCATCATGATAGAAAATTTCAGGCCTGCCCTCATGTCTCCAGTGCGGGACTGCCCAGCCACTAGCCCGGTGAATAGCCCCTCGATTATCGCGGCGTGCATGAATACGGTCATGACAAACTGGACGTCTATCCCGAAGAGGGGGACCGCTCCAGTTTTGGTGCTCATCATCATGATGCTATTGGCAATCGTGTACACCGTGAACATGAATATTCCGAACATGACGAGCATGATGATAGTGTATGTTCCCATTGCCCCCTTCATCTCCCTATCGAGCTCGCGCTTGTTCGCCACGTCGCGCATTAGGATGTCGAGGACGTCGCCAATATCCTCATCGGCATCGCTCGCCTTCTTTATCGTCCTCACCGCACGCGAGAGGAGTTCGGAGCCGATGACCCTGTGCTCGAATCTTTCGAGCGCCTCCCCTGCGGACGTCCCCCATTCAAGGTCGGCGCTCACCCGCTTTACCTCCCCCGTGAGCGGGCCGAGGTCCGCCGCCGCCGCGATATTCAGCGAGGACGGGAGGGTCAGGCCGGATTTGACCCCGCTCGCGATGGCCCTTAAAAAGTCCAGCAAAGAGTCCTCAAATCTGCCTAGCGTCCTCTGCCTGACTTCATAGACCAAAGCGTATGGCGTTATCGCCATAACCAAACCGAAGATCACGCAGGCGGTGATGTCCCAGGAAAAATACAAGTAGAAGAGAGAGCTCACGATCGCTGCGATCGGCACGCTAAAAAACACGATTTTTATCGGTTGTCTTAAAATCGCCTGAGCTGGCCTCATTAAGAGGTCCTTTGTCGCCCGCTGCTTCATGCTCTTGGAAACGGACCTGCGTAGCCTCTCCTCGTGCGGCCCCCCCTCGACTATCTTCACCTCTCTATAGACATCCAATATCCCGAGCTTTGCGGCCTTCGTCACGATCGTTTCGGGTAGGGTCACGCTCATCAAGACCATGAATGCCACCGCCATTATCGGGATCATGATGTAAGAGATCAAGTAAAGCCAAGTGTCCGAATACCCGGCCAATGGGCCAAGGAGGGCAAACACGAGCAGCATCAATAGGGGCATCAGCATTACTATGGTGATATAGAGCTCGGAGTAGAGCTCGAGAGACGAGATGAATTCCCCCTGGTCCGCCTTTGCGTTCGCTTGGTACTCGGACCACTTGCTCGCGAAGTATGCGGTTATGCTTCCCCCGGTTTCGGCGATGGGGGCCAGAATCTCCAAGAACTCCTTGAACCTTCTGGATGGGGTATTCCGAGCTAGGTCACGAACGGCGGTCAGCGGGTCATGCCCGAGGTACTCCACATCCCGCATGAATATGCGGGCCTCATTCCTCAGTTCCCCGACATCATGGCGGGTGCTGAGTTCTTTGAAGATCTCCACCACGCCGGCCCCGCTTCGACTCATAGCATACATAAAACCGATCACCCTGGGCAGCGCCAAGTCTATCTTGTAGGCCCTGTTCTTGGCGACCGTCCCGGGGGATAACATTAATAATTGATAGGCCACGAACCCGATGACGGGCGCAACAATAAATATCAACACCAGAATCAGGGGCGTCATTAAATTCATGATCCACGCGAGCAAGATTCCCCCGAAGATCACTCCGATGGATGCTATGAGCGCGCTAAACATGGCATTGGAAACGTACAGGTCCGCTGAGGTTGCCATGCCCGCCATCCTCAGGTTCCTCTGCAACGTCCCATATTTGCGCTTCTGCGTCCAACGGCCGAATATCCGATATGACAATTTAGTCATTGTGACTATTTCCTGGCGCTCTCGACCCCAGATTCACTCTCTTTTAAACCGATTTGCTTCATCACTTTTTTCGGCTCAAAATAGAACTGCCGAATGATATTCGAGACGTCCTCGATGTTGTGTATGTTTTTATTCACGAGATACTCGAGTACCTTGCGCCTGTTATCTAGCTCCTCCCTGATCCTCAGGGCGCTCCATCCCCGCTCCCGCATGATTTCGTTCATGACTAGGGAGTCCCCAACCATCTCGAATCGATCAGTTATAGGATCCCTCTCGAATAGGCGGTTGGTCACTAGGCCGCTCGTCTCCGGGTCAACCCCTCTAATCTCCACGGTGCTCTGATTGCGACGGACCCTCGTGTCCTTAACATGGGTGAGGAGCTGGATGCACACGATGTCGAGCGCAGTGAGCATGTGGTGGGGGGTGTTGATCGGCGCCCCCTCCAGTCGGTATACCATCTCCTGTACGGAGCCCGCGTGCATAGTGGAGTAGACAGTGTGCCCGGTGGTCATCGCCTGAAAGAGCGTGAGGGCCTCATGACCGCGGACCTCGCCCACGATGATGATCTCCGGTCTCTGCCTGAGCGCTTGGGTTAAGAGATCGTACATGGTGATGGCCTTATCCCCGTGGGCAGGGCGCGTGACGCTCGCCACCCAGTTCTCCTGGTACAACGAGAGCTCTCGGGTGTCCTCTATCGAAATTATCTTCGCATCCGGAGGCATGAACAGGGAAATCGCGTTGAGGGTACTGGTCTTCCCGCTCGCCGTGCCCCCCACGATTAGTATATTTCTCTTGTTCTCGGCCGCCATCCATATGTAGGCCAACATCTCGGGCGAGAATGTCTTGTACTTTATAAGGTCAACCGGGGTAAACGGCTCCTCCCTGTATTTCCTGATCGTGAAGGTGCTTCCCTTGGTCGTCACCTCCGTCCCGATGGTCGCCTGTAGCCTATAGCCTTGGGGAAGGGTCGCCTCGACTGTCGGCTTCCCAAGAGATATCTGCTTCCCGCACTTCTCCGCCAGCCTGCCTACAAAGAGGTTCAACTCCATCGCGTCGCCGTACACGACGTTCGTCCTGATGTTTTGGTAATCCTGATGATACAAGAAGAGCGGGATGCCAACCCCGTCGCAAGAAATGTCCTCTATCCTGTGGTCCTTTAGAAGGGCATCTAGTTTGCCGTACCCGATGTAATTCCTCTTCAGGTAATAAATGAGCTTTTTGAGCGTTCCCTCGTGGACGGATATCCCATATTCATCGAGGAGTTCCCCAGCCTTGTCCGTGAGAGCTACATCTCGCTCTTTCAGCATTTTATCATCATAACGCAGGCGGTCAAGCAAATGTTTGTGGAGCAATTCCAGAACGGTCTTTTCCGAGGGCGAAAGGCTCGGCTCGACCAGATAGTAAAGACGTTCATTTTTCTCCGGGTTGAATAGGATGACCACCCACGTGTAGGGTTTGGTGATCCAATAGCGCTTCTGTTCTTGGTATCCCTCAGGGCACTCGAAAACCGCGTGTTCCCCGAACTCCGCTAGGGTCTCAATCTCCTCGCTGGCCATCTTTTTCGCAAGTTCCACTAGCTCGGCGTCTACATCAAGCAGTTCAATGGCGGGTTTTCCCTCCTCCACGACTTTTTTGATGGCGGGTTTTTTTACTTTTTTGACCTTTCCCCTTCGAACCCGCGCCTTTTTACCTTCGGGTCTTTTGATCTTGACACCCTTGATCATAGCATCTGGTTTGACGGATTTTTTCTTAGATGCCATTAAATCATCCCTCCTCTACACTTCACTTTCTAGATTAAAGAGTATTATTTTGACTAATTAAGCTTTATGAATGATTGTTTCGCAAAGACTGTTCTCAAGTTTAACAAATGGGACTATTTGAGAAAAAAGCGTATACAATTTAAATTCTCTAACAGGATTTCAAGTTTTGGCGAGCAAAAACATAGATATGTATTAAAGGCACGCGATGGATATTTTATTGGTGGTATTTTTGCAGCGAACGTGGAAGCTCACGAAGGAAGAGTCCAAGAAGAATGGGTGCATCTGCGCATCTTGATTAATATCTAATTTTCAGGCGGGAAGATGGCAAACGGGCACGGGTTGTACTCGGCAGTTTGGAATGTGACGAGCAAGTGCAATTTCACATGTAAACACTGCTACGTTCCACCGCCCGACCATCGGGACCTCAGCTTCGATGAGGCGAAAGATCTTCTAAATCAACTCGCGGAGCTTGGGGCCGAGGAGCTTCACCTGAGCGGTGGGGAGCCTCTTGAGCGCGACGACCTCTTTGACATAATACGCGAGGCGACGGATATCGGATTTCACGTGGACACAATCACGAATGGATGGTATGTGAATAAAGAAAACGCGCGCAAATTCAGGGAAAGCGGCGCGGCACATGTATCTGTGAGCACAGATGGGATTGGAAAGACGCACGACGATTTCAGAAACAAATCTGGGTCTTTCGAGAGGTGTGTTGAAGCAATAAAAATACTGAGGGGCGAAGGTGTCGAAGTCTACGTTTCCCCCACGATTTCCAAACTCAACTTTAGTGAATTGCCCGACCTTTTTTCCCTAGCTGAATCGCTCGACGCAAACTTCTCTACGAAGGTGCTCGTGCCGATAGGCGAAGCCAAGATTTTGGACAAGTACACCCTCAGCCCAGAGGAGCAGAAAAAGTTCTACGAGTTCATATTCGCGAAGAAAGCTGATAATCATATGGACATCGTGACGACGTGCAGTCCGTACTCCGTGCTATTCACGAAGAAGCGGGCACCGAAGGACGACGGTCGCATACACGGGGGCTGCACCGGCGGGATAGACCTGCTTTGCATCGCCGCGGACGGCCGAATAATGCCATGTTCGAGGCTACAGATGCCGCTCGGCAACGTGCGCAATGACAAACTCATGGACGTCTGGTACTCGTCTGAAATTTTGGCGACCCTCAGAGATAGGGACAACCTCAAGGGGAAGTGCAGGCGCTGTGCTTACAAGAACTGGTGCGGCGGATGCAGGGCGATGGCGCTGGCCAAACTGGGCGATCATCTGGCCGAGGACCCGACCTGCTGGTACGGCGCTTGATGTTCTTTTTGCGCGTGTTTATATTTTACAAGTTTTCAGTTGGTTTGGCGATAACTTGAGTTTCAGGGTTCGGGAAGGTCTCTCATTCCAGATAAAGCTGGTCGAACTTGGCAAACTCCACATCCATGAAGAGATAATCCCGGAGTTGCTCAACTCGATAGTTGACTGGATAATGTCCAGCTGCATGTTGAAGCATCCGATAATCGCCGATGTAAATACTTTGGTTGTCCTCGACGGAATGCATCGCGTCGCAGCTCTCAGAAAAATTCGGTGCCGTTACATCCCAGTATGTCTAATCGACTACAACAGCCCCAAGGTAAACGTCGGCTGTTGGTACCGCACCGTCAGCGGAAAGGCGAGTACGAATGTATTATTGGACTTGATTCGACAACTCAAAGTCAAATTAGATAAAGCCTCAATAGCGGGGGCGAAGCGCGCGCTTGAAGACCGTGAAACTGTGGCTGCAATTCTTTCGAAAAATGATTGTTACACGATCTCTGCTAAAGCGAGCGGGATCAGAGAAGCGTACGCTTTGGTCGGGCGCATCGAGAAAACTTTCGCAAACAGCGGATTAAATGTGAGCTACGAGATGGAGCGAGACGCAGAAGAAAATGTAAAATCTGGTCAAGCTATTGCCGCCATAATGACACTGAGGGCTACAAAGAGTGAAGTGTTGGAGGCTGCCCTCTCTGAAAAAGTGTTCGCTCACAAGACCACTAGACATATAGTGCCAACGAGGCCGATGTGCGTCGATGTACCGTTGGCGTGGTTGGAAGGAGAGATATCACTCGACAGGGTAAATGCCATGTTTGCTGAGCATCTTTCTAAACGTGAAACGAAGCGTTTGCCTGTAGGATCAACTTTTGAGGGCCGCAGGTACGAGGAAGAACTGCTCATCTTTTTCTGATAGCGACAATCAACAGCACCGCGGCGGCAAATGAGAGCACAGCCCCATAAGTGAACGCGGCCCAAGCGCCTACGCTGTACCAGATGATACCGACGACGAAGCTGGCTGGAAAGGCAGCAAGACCAACGGCTGTGTCAAACGCCCCCATCGCGGTCCCCCTTACTTGTGGTGCAACGAGATCCGAGACGTAGGCTTTCTGCACACCATCCGTTATCCCCTTGAAGAGTCCATAGAGGGCGAACAGAAATATCGCTAGCCAAGCGCTACCTATGAGCGCGAAGCCCACGCAAGTTACACCAAATATGGCGTAACCGAATGCGATGACCGGTCTCCTGCCCACACGGTCAGACAGAAGGCCAGCGGGCAGGGATGTGAGCGCGTATATCAGGTTGTACAACATGTAGAGAAGAATCGTATATTCAGCGGCTATCCCGAGACTTTTCGCCGCGAGGATGAAGAATGCCCAGCTGAAGTTGCCTATGGCGAAGATCGCGGCGATGCCAAGGTAGAGCTTGAACTCGGGGCTGAAGGATACTCCTCTGATTATCGGACGACTTATCTTGCGGCCCTTCTTGACCTCTTTCACGAACAGCACCAAAACAAGGACTGAGATGATGGCCGGTATTGCTGCGATCAAGAAGACCCCGCGGTAGCCGAGTATTGGTAGCAAAAGGAAAGCGATGGCTGGGCCGACGACCGCGCCGACGGTATCGAGCGCTCGGTGAAGCCCGAATGCTTTGCCCCTAACTTTCTTGCGCGTTGAATCAGCGATCAACGCATCTCTCGGCGAAGTTCTGACCCCCTTCCCGACGCGGTCGGCGAACCTTACAGCCAACGCGTGCGGCCAAGAGGCCGCGACAGCGAGGGCTGGCTTGACGACTGTCGAGAGCCCGTAACCAGCGATGATGATGGGCTTCCTTCGCCTGATTTTGTCAGACCACCAGCCAGAGGCGACCTTCAGCAGACTCGCCGTGCTCTCGGCTATGCCTTCGATTAGCCCGATTGCAGCTGCGCTCGCGCCAAGAACTTCGACGGTGAAAAGAGGGAAGAGCGGAAAAATCATCTCAGTGCTGATGTCGGTCAGCATGCTGGCGACGCCGAGCACTATAATATTGAGCCCTAAACCGAAGAGAAGTCTCTTTTTATTTGGCAATAGTGCCCACCTATGATTTATTTTTCATGCTTCTTTCACTGGCACCTGGATGACCGTGAATATTTGTTTAGCTCCCGACGAATATCGGGCGCATCGAAAGGAGTTTTGGTAGCGCCAGCGGCTTGGACGGCATGTTCACCGTTTCCTTCTTTATTTCATCGACCAGCTTCTGCGATGTTAAAACTTTGAGCTTTTCTACACCTCTCACTCTCGCTGGCAAATTATTTATTTTCATTTCTTTCTCACCGATCACGATGACATATGGCACCCAGTCGCGCTCTGCATCGCGCACTTTCTTCGCGACAGTCTCGTTTCTGTCATCTACATCCACCCTAACGCCTTTTTTCTCGATATCTTCAGCGACCTTCAGACAGAATTTGAGGTGCTCGCTGCTCACGGGTATCAACCTGACTTGCGTGGGCGAGAGCCACAGCGGCAGACTCGGAGCCTTTCCAGCCTTCTGTTGTTTTGCCGCCTCCTCGAGCACCGCGTACATCCACCGCTCGATCGAGCCCATCGAAGAGTGCAAAATTATGCAGCCGCGCTTCTTCCCATCTTCATCGACGTAGAATATGCCATATCGCTCTGAATCCTCGAGGTCGAGCTGCACGGTGGAGAGCTGCCCATTCCCACCGACCGAGTCGATCATCTGAAACTCGTGCTTCATCACCCAGTAGTGCTTCTGCTCCGGCAGCAACTCGATGAGCGCCGGTGCGTTTATCTGCTTCAACAGACGGGCGATGAAGTGTTTGTGTTGCAGATAGAATTCCTTGACCACGCGGAAGGCGACGACGTAGTCGATTTTTATCGCATCGACAAGCTTCGTGTATTTCACGAACAGACGCTCATATTCCTCGAGCCCCTGTTCAAGGTCTCTGCAGAAGCAGTGGATGTCCGGCATGGTGAACGCTCTCATACGTTTCAGGCCGATGCACTCGCCGCTCTGCTCGAGTCGGTAGGAGGGGGAGAGCTCGAATATCCGCACCGGCATTTGCTTGTAGCTCATCGTCGTGTTTTTCATCATCCGAAAGAGCCCAAAGTCACCGGCGAACCTGAGGAGCAAAGTTTTGTTAGGCAATCTAATTTTATAGTCCTTCTGGTAGAAGCGCGCTGCCTGCTCGCCGATATCCGGTTCATCCTCCTTGTACACGACTGGTGTCTCGATCCTGCTCGCTCCGAGTTCGTCTGCGACTTGGATCGCAAGTTCTTCGAGCAGATTTTTTATTAGTGCGCCATTTGGGTAGAAGCGGAAGTGGCCGGTGTCGCTCGCAGGTTCGTAGTCGACGAGTTCGAGCTTTCTCATGAGTTTGACGTGCGCTGGCTCCTCGCCCGGTTTTTGCCCGAGCTCCTCGCTGAGCACGAACTGCTTTAGGAGAGGTTGTTCCATCAAAGCTTCGCATGCATCGATGTTGTTGAGGTCGAGTTTGTGCTCGATGCCGTCTGAAGTCAAAATCAAATATTCGCCCGGTAATTTTTCTTCTGCAACTTCTTCTTCCACAACTTCGGCCGTCACGGTGCGCGAGAGCTCGCTGAGTGGATGCCCTTTGCAGCTGAGCGTGAACGCCTTGTACCAGCCGAACGGCAGACGAAACACTTCAAAATTCTGAGCCTGAAGTTTATCGCGGACTAGATCCATTATTTTGACAGCAACGCGTGGTGAAGCCAGAGATGAGCTGAGGTGAGCGTATGGGTAGAGCACGACGCGTTTAGTTTCGACTTGGCTGCAGACATCTGCAATTTCCTTTGCCGCGTTTGTGGCGACAGCATCCGGGCTTGGTTCATCCGCTTCCTCGGCTGCGACAAAAGCGACGAGCGCTTCCTCTACTCGCCCAGACTTCATCTGCTCGGCGATTTCCTCAGCAACGGGCGTCGGCTGCTTCGCCTCGAACTCCAAGTAGTTTGCGTGAATCAGCAAGAGGCGCATCTGAGCACCGCGTGGACTTGGCCAAGAAGATTTATTTAGTTACCTATGTTAAAACGGTTAATGATACGATGCATCTGATTGTCGCTATTACCGGCTGTAGTGGCGTTATCTACGGTGTCAGACTGCTCGAGGCTTGCAGGAAGCTAGGCATTGAAACTGACCTGATAGTCTCGCAAGCGGCTGAGAAGCTACTCGAGCTAGAGCTGGGCAAAACCATCAAGGACATTCGCAAGCTGGCGACACGAAACTATTCACAGGATGACCTTGCTGCGCCTTTGGCGAGCGGTTCGGTCAAGACTGACGGCATGGTTATCGCGCCCTGCAGCATGAAGACACTGGGTGCGATAGCCAGCGGTATCGCTGATAACCTCATCACGAGGGCGGCGGATGTCACGCTCAAGGAGGGACGCCCGCTTGTGCTCGTGCCGCGCGAAACGCCGCTCAATCTGATCCATCTCGAAAACATGGTGAGGTTGAAGCTCGCAGGGGCAACCATCCTGCCAGCGATGCCCGGATTTTATCACAAGCCCAAGGAAATTTCGGAGCTAATCGATTTTATTGTTGGAAAAATTCTCGACGTGCTCGGCGTGGAGCACAAGCTTTATCGACGGTGGCAGGGTTAAGATTTCAAGATATAGGGGTATGCAATGGTTGTAAAGGAAAAGCCAGAGCCAGAGAGGCCAATAGCCAAGTTTCAGTGCCGCTCCTGCAAATATACGGCCTACCACATGTCAGCGAGGGAGGTAGGGGAGATAGCACACAACGCTTGCCCGAAGTGCGGGGGAAACATGGAAGTCGTATCGAGCGGGAAAATTTCACCGAACCTAGCAAAAGTCGAGGCTATAGTCAACAAGAATTTCAGCGTGATAGATTTCGACATCACCGACGATCGCATGCAGTTCGAAGTAGAAACCGATGACACCAAAAATTCATTCGCTAATGTCTACCATGAACTTTGGCGCCGCGGCTACTTGACCACGTTGCGCAAGAGGGGCAGCGACCTCATGCTGCTCGTGATGAAGTTCCCGCGCATAAAAAAGGACAATATTTGGATCAATGTTGGCTTGATCTTGGCCACGATCGCCACGACATTTTTGGCTGGGTATTTTTGGCTCACCGAAAACAACGTTTTTGAAGCAGCACTATTCGCTGGGGCCCTGCTCGTGATCCTCAGCTCTCATGAAATCGGGCACAAGATAGCTGCATGGAGGAATGGCGTAGCCACGACTTTGCCATATTACATTCCAGCGCCGACGTTTATCGGAACGTTCGGCGCCTTCATAAAAGTGAAATCTCCGATCCCGACGAAGGAGGCGCTGGTAGAGATGGGCGCCACCGGCCCGCTGCTCGGGTTCCTGTTCGCGCTGCCGATTACGGTGGCGGGGCTGATGCTCTCCAAACCTACAGGTGGGGAGATTTACTTGCCGATGCCGATTTCCTTCGCGCTCCTCAGCTTTGCGAAGTTCGGCACCGTCAACTATACGCTGAACCTTCATCCCTTGGCGTTCGCTGGGCTGATCGGCATGTTCGTGACGTGGTTGAACTTGATACCAGCTGGGCAGTTGGACGGTGGTCACGTCGCGAGGGGCATGTTGAACGCCGACCGACATTACCAACTGACCAAATGGACTGGCATCGGCTTGATAGCATTGGGCCTGTTTTGGTTGCCATTGTTCATGTGGGGGATACTGATCCTCCTACTTTTCAGGAGCCCTCATATGGGCGCGCTCGACGATATCTCGCCACTCTCGCGGCGTCAAAAGCTCCTAGCGGCGGTGGCTTTCACCGTTTTCATCCTCTGCATACCAATACCGTTCTAGTTTAATAGTTGCCAGAAAAATGTGCGTTGGTGGTAATGTGCGAGGCAAGCTAGTGTCAATCGAGGGGATCGACGGCTGCGGAAAAAGCACGCACACTCGGCTTTTGGCGAGATGGTTGCGCGCGCGAGGCTACAAAGTTGTGGTCACCGATGAGCCGACGAACGGCCCGATAGGGAGGATAATCAAGCGCATCCTGCGAGGTGAGCTGAAGGTGCCGGTCGCCGCAGAGGCATTGCTTTTCGCGGCCGATAGGTTACATCACTTGGATAAATTGATACTTCCAGCGATGCGAGCCGGCAAGATAGTGATCACCGAACGCTATACATATTCCTCCCTCGCGTATCAGTCTGCACGTGGTTTGAATTTACAATGGATAGCTAAGATAAATGAAAAGGCGCTGAGGCCAGATATAGCCGTTTTGATAGATGTGCCGGCTGATGTGGCGCTTCGCCGGATAAAAGGCGCGCGCGAGCTCGACACGTTCGAGAGGGACTTGAAGCTTCAGCGGAAGGTGCGGGCAAACTACCTCCGCGTCTCCAGAAAAGGCGGCGCAAAAATTTTGAATGGCGACCGTCCAGCTAAAGAAGTCCAAGAGAAATTGAGGAAGTTGGTAGAAGCCGAACTTGATTAGCTTCTACATGCTTATCTGCGCCGCTAAAGGTAGGGTCTTGAAAACCTCCGCAGCAGCTTCCTCGACCTGCTTTCTGTATTCAGGCAGCGTGTAGACGCGGATTATGTCGATGTACCCCTTGAGCACGTTGATCAGGCGGGAGTGGTTAGAGAGGGCGACGCGTTCTTTCTTGCCGTCGCTGCCCACTTTGAAAACTGGAACTTCCATCGGATCGATTTCTCGGGGATAGTAAGGTATCGAGTCAAGTGTAGGTACGTCCACCACAATGAATTCCGAATCCACACCAGATTTCTCAGCGATCTCTTTCTCCTTCTGATGCCGCACGGCTCCATCGCTCAGCAGTTTAGCGACGTACGGGTCGCGTATGTGGACATCTCTTTGGTAAACTGCTTTCAGAAGGTCGCGCCTATCGAGTCTAGCCATCAAATTTTTTGCCTTTTCAACGAGGCCACGTTTCTCTGGATCGACCGCATCGGGGTCCAACTCCCGCAGTTTTGTCAGGACGTACGCGTCGTCCATCCGCAGAAACTCATCGATGTTTTTGAATGTGGTCAGACCGATGATGTCGTGTGTGTAATCCATCGCCTTGTGCAGCATTATCTCTGCGGCGCGGACGGAGCGGTGATAGTAGACGGCGAGGAACATCTCGTAGCGCGCTATCATGAATGCCTCGAGCGCATAGAGGGCCTTCAAATCTATCGCTATTTCGTCCCCGATGACATCCATAGCTTGGATTAGTCTGCTTATGTCTATGCGGCCATATTCGACGCCCGTGTAGTAGGAATCCCTCACCAGAAAATCGAGCTTGTCGGCGTCCACCTGGCTCGCCGTTATCTGGTGGAGGTAGCGCTTGCCCTTCGCCTCCTTGCCGAATGTGAGGTCTATTATCTCCTTTGGTTCGAAACCGCAGCCCTTGAGGACGTCCGCCAGCTCGCTCTTTTCGACGACCTCCTTGCCCAGCTGCTCGTGGTTGAGGCCGCGATACTTGACCAAGATCTCCTCCGATGAGTGGGAAAACGGACCGTGCCCGATGTCGTGGAGGAGGCCGGCTAGCCTCACAGCCTGCCACTCGTCATCGGATATCGTTACGCTCGCTCGGAGGCGCTCCGCTATTTGACCGGCGAGATGCATCACCCCCAGAGAGTGTGCGAAACGCGTGTGGTCCCCGCCAGGGTAAGCCATCGAGCCTATGGAGAGCTGTTTTATGCCGCGCAACCTCTGGACAGGCAGGGTGTCTATAACCTGCTTCTCGATGTCCGTCAAGCCTATGTAGCCTTGGACTGGATCTCGAACGTACCTTGTAAACATGTCGCTCAACCAAATTTAGTACATCATAGTTTAACTTTTGCGGCGGGAAGTCCCCTCCCTTCAGGGAGGGGATGAATTAGGGCCGAATACTTTCGGTGACCTCTCTCTCCACGAAAAGGGTATGGGTGATTCGGGTGATAGTAGATAATGGGAACCAAAATGAGATACAAACTCTCTCGCGGGGCGCATTCAGTATATGCGCTACACTATCATCTGGTGCTGGTGACGAAGTATCGGCGGAAGGTATTCGATGGAGCGGTAGTCGAGCGACTGAAAGACATCTTCTACAATATCAGTCAAAAATTCGGTGCGGAGATTCTGATGCAGGAGCCGAACAAAGACCACATCCATATCCTGTTCACGGCAAAACCGACCACCGAGCTGACGAAGTTCATCAATGCCCTCAAGGGTGCGAGCGCCAACCGCCTCTTCCACGAGTTTCCAGAACTCAAGAAAAAGCTCCGGGGCGGGCATCTGTGGGGCAGAGCTATTGCCTGCTGACGACTGGGCAGATGAGCTTGGACGTGCTGAAGAAATACGTGGAGTCGCAGGGTGAGCGCTGATGCAGCTGACTCAGAAAATCCGCATATTTCCGACGCCCAAACAAGAGGAGGCACTTTGCAAATTGTCGGAGCGGTGCAGGCTGATTTACAACTTCGCTCTTGCCGAGCGGATTGAAGCTTGGAAGCAAGGAAGACGTGTGAGTTACCGCAAGCAGCAGAACGACCTGCCGGAAACCAAGCGGATGTATCCAGAGTACGGCTGGGTCTACTCGAAGGTGCTCCAGATGGTGCTGCGACAGCTCGATGCGGATTACAAGTCCTTCTTCGCTCTCTGGAAAAACGGCCACAAGGATGCCAGACCGCCGCGCTTCAGGGGCAGGGGACATTTCGTCGCAATGCTGTACAACCAGTCGGGATTTTCAGTCGAGCGCGGCAAAGTAACGCTTTCGCACTTCTATAACGGTGTGTCGCTTGAGTTCAAAATTCCAGAAAAGTTCGAGTTCGAGAAGGTGTGCCAAGTAGCGGTCTACAGGGACGGCGGGGACTTCTGCCTTTCGGTAGTCTGTGAAAAAGAGGAAAAACCATACACGGACAACGGGCTGTATCAGGCAATCGACCTCGGCGTGGATAAGATAGTGACGGCGGTGAACTCGCGGGGCAAATTCCTTGAAGTGAAGAACCAGCGCCCAGACAAGTACTGGCAGCCGATAATAGAGCAGCTCCAGTCGAAGCGCGACCACTGCAGACGGGATTCGAAGCGGTGGAGAAAACTGAACCGAAACCTGAAGCGGTGCCAGAGGAAGTGCGCGAACCAGCTCCGCGACTTCCAGCACAAGCTCAGCAGAAAAATTGTCGACAACACGAGGGCGAACACCATAATAATCGGTGCCCTCGAAGTCAAGCGGATGGCTCAGTCGGAGAAAGTTCCGAGGGCGATGAGAAACGGGCTGAACCGCGCCACGCAGAACACGGGCACGCTCTCGCGCTTCGCCAGATTTCTGACCTACAAGGCGAGGCTTGTGGGTAAAAGGGTAATAGAAATCGGTGAAGAAGGGACGACGCGGACGTGCTACGTCTGCGGACGCACACACGAGATGAAAATTTGGGACAGGACTATGAAGTGCGAGTGTGGGAACGAGATAGACCGAGACAGGAACTCGGCGGTGAACCTGATGCTCCGTTTCCTCTCGCAGAATGCCAAGTGGACGGGCTACTCGCAGTTCGCGGGTAATCTGCGGCAAACAGGCCTGCTGGCTCCGGACGAGCTGGTGGCGCACCCGCAGGAAGCCCCGCCCTTCAGGGCGGGGTTGTTCACAACCTTCATTTTTTGATGGAGAACAACCATTTATTATTTGGCCGCTGAACCTAGGGTGGTGTTAGCATAGTGCTTGAAAAGTTAGGCAGGGCCCTGCATGGCGCGCTTCAGAAGCTGACGCGCTCGAAGGCGATCGACAAGCAGGCGATAAAGGAGCTCGTTCGTGACATCCAGCGCGCGTTGCTCCAGGCCGACG
>Ga0315289_10008701_pt1 | contig 14653 bp, 14 predicted proteins | sample YL17G11_40_MG_FD_203452 | JGI IMG/M metagenome (GOLD analysis project Ga0315289, IMG submission 203452) | Sediment microbial communities from Yellowstone Lake, YNP, Wyoming, USA - YL17G11_40 | ecosystem: Environmental > Aquatic > Freshwater > Lake > Sediment | place: USA: Wyoming | collected...
CTATGGGAACCAGCATCCCTAAAACCTTTCCTACCGATACACGTCAAACCAAGGTGGAGGACTTGCCCATAATGCAAGGGGTAAAAACCTTCGATGATATTGTTATGTTGGTGAACATCTCCGGCGGCCTGCCCGGAACAAAAGAATGGGTGCTTCAGGTTCAATCCCGGTATCGTGTGAAATTAGGTTCTGGCTGCACCGCGGTGAGTGCTCCGGAGTTTTATCCTTATCTACAATCCGGACAGCTGGTAGGGCTTCTGGGAGGGATGAAAGGTGCGGCTGAATACGAAAAATTGCTTAAAAGACCGGGGACAGCCGAAAGGGGTATGGATGCTCAGTCCGTTTCTCATGTCGTCGTTTTTCTGTTTATCCTGATCGGCAATATCGCTTTCTTTTCACTCAAAAAGGCAAAGAAAAGATTAAAAGTTTAGTTATCAACCTCTCCCCCTTTATCCCCCTCTCCATTTTATGGAGAGGGGGACATAGGGGGTGAGGTAACAGGAGAGATCGAAACCAATGTGGGAGACAATCGGAATCTGGCTGGGGGCAGGATTGACATTATGTATTTTTTCTTTTCTTTATAAGGACAATCCTTTTTATAAATTTGCGGAGCATCTTTACGTTGGCATCTCTGCGGGATACTGGGCTGCTATGGAATGGCATAATGTCTTTCTTCCTAACCTATGGAAGCCTCTAACCGAACAAGGAAAACTTCTCCTCTTGGTTCCCTTTGCCTTTGGGATTTTGCTTTTCAGCCGTTTTACCAAAAAATTCAGCTGGCTTTCCAGATGGTCTATGGCACTGATTATAGGTATCTATGCCGGAATCGCCATAATCGGATATGGGTCGGGAGATCTAATCCTGCAGATTCGCGCCAATTTGCTTCCCTTGTGGACGGGTAATTGGTTTTCCTCATTCAACAATATTCTTTTGGTCGTGGGGGTTATTGGGGGGCTAATATACTTTTTCTTCTCCAAAGAGCACAAAGGAGCTTTAGGAGCTGGAGCCAAAATCGGCACCTGGTTTCTTATGATCTCATTTGGCGCTTCGTTCGGTTATACGGTTATGTCCCGTATGTCCCTTTTAATCGGCAGGGTATATTTTCTTATGGTAACTTGGTTGCACATTTTAGGTTAGAAGTAAAATCCTCAAAAAAGTGAAAAAGATCTTACTTTTTTGTATCTTTGCTTATCTTTTAGCTTACCTTCTTCAACTTTCCTTACTGAATCCGCAGAACATAAAATCGGAAGAAGCCAAATCCGTCCTCCTTCTGGTGATGTGGGTTCCGGCAATTGTGACCATATTCATTAAGAAATTTTCGAAAGAAGGATTCAAGGATGTAGGCTTCAGGATAGGAAACTTAAAATATTATCTTTTTGCTTTTCTTCTCATTCTTTTTATGGTTCCCCTGGAAGTTTTTCTTTCGTTGCTATTAGGGGTTGCCCAGTACAATGATAAGTTTGTAACTATCTCACAAGGGGCAGTTCAGTTAGGGAGGATTGGAAGTTTGCAGTTCTCTTCGGATTTAAAAATTTATCCTTACCTTTTTTCATTCTCAACAACTTGGCTTCCATGCTGGTCGCCTCAATAATCGGGATAATTTTCGCCTTTGGAGAGGAATTGGGCTGGCGGGGGTTTCTGCAGAACAAATTATTTACCAGGATGAGAATAACACCTGGAGTAATAATCTTGGGGTTGATTTGGGGATTTTGGCATCTGCCTGTTAATCTGATGGGTTATCAGCCAACAGCTAATCCCCAGCTTAGTGCCCTTGTTATCTTTCCCTTGTTCACCATTTGCCTTTCTTTTATATTTGCCTGGTTTTACATAAAATCCAAAAGCATATTTTTAGTCTCGTTTTTACATTCTGCTAACAATACCATCAATGCCCCTCTCATAGAGAAAATTTTAGTTCCTAAAGGCAATCCCCTTTACCGAGACCTCACCTCTCTGGCATTTTGGCTCATTATAGCCCTTTTCTTCTTTTGGCTTCTAAGAAAAGAAGAGCGGAAAGGAATTTCCTAAAAAGCTCGGCTATCTTCAGATCTTTTGATTTTTTTCAAAATTTTAAAAAAAACTATTGACAAATCTGGATAAATCTACTTTTTTAATAGTAATACTTTGATGCTCGCCTGTGGGGGGAGAGCTTTCCAAAAGTATGAACCGTATGGTTCATACCAAAGGATCCCTGTTTTTGGCGGGGAGAAGTAAAATTGTGCCGCAACAAAAGGGGGATGTTGTTGCCGCCCTAAAGCTCAAGTATTTTAACGGAGAGGATTAATATGCTTATTGAAATAGGCAACATCCTCCAGGTGGTCCTTTCATATTTCAAGCTTTTCGTGAAGTGGTTTTCCGGAATGAATCAATATGTCCATGTCCATTTTGGGCTATTCGTTCAGGTGGCTTTGGACCTGCTCATTCTATATATCATCTTTATGGTGATCTACCAGATTATTAAGCTCACTTTTCGCATTCTTTTTCGAATAGTTATCCCGGCAGTCATCTTAGCCGGGATGGTGGTCTTCTTTACCTCTTATTCGTTTCTAAATATTCTCCCGATATTTGTTTGCCTATTAGTGGCGATCAATCTCATAAGAACATAAAAAAGCCCCGCCAAGGTGTGACCCATAAGGTTCATACCAAAGGCGGGGCTTTTTCTTGAGAAGCATTCCCTTCCTTCTTATGCTTAATTTTCGCTCAGCTCTATCTTTTTAGCGAGGCAAACTCCTCCCCTGGGGTCTTCGTCACAAAGGGTTATTATGGCAGTTTCCAAGCTGATATCGGTCGTAGCGGTGAAAGTGAATCCAGTTGCCTCACCGAAAGCATTGGTATATCCTGTTCCTGTAATGATGCCATTCGTGGTTTGGGACTGATCAGCCACGATTTTGTGTCCGCCCAAAGTATTTCCATAGCGATCCTTTATCAGTACCCCTATCGGAACGGTTGCCCCATGAGGAACCTTAGCCTCCATATCGATTTCACAATTTTTTCTATAAGTGTTCCCTGTGTAAAAAGTCACGTCTACGGATGCACTGACAAATCCAGACTTAGCGGTCAAAACGTTAACCGCTCCAATCCCGTCATCTAAATACGGATTAGATACAGAGTAATCCTGGGGCAAAACCTGGCTTCTCAATTCTGTCTCATAAAGACTGGCATAGCATCCATCGCTGGTCACCCCATCGGTGACTGAACCGAAATTGGTTTTCATCTTAACCGGGGTCTGATTCACTACAAAATTATCATTAACATCCAAGACCTCCACCATCACGTCTCCTTTGGAAATTCCGTCCGCCAAAAGGCTATGAGGATAGGCAAGGAAGGTGACGCTGGCGGGTGGACCGGAGACGATCAAAATGGTGCTGTCTCTTACAATCCCGGTCTGGCTTTCGGTCTCAGCCCAAATCATGGCTAAACCATCATTCCTGGGGTCACCGGATATATATTTACTGTAGGCACAACCACTCTCGGTTCGATCACAACAATACACCATTCCTTCCTCAGTGCTAAAGTGAACTGCGGTTGAGTCCGGCACCGGGTTTCCATATACGTCCACTACACAAGCACAGAGATTCGCCTCCACACAATTTACGTCCCAACCCCGGATGTTGCAGGGAGTGACTCCTACGGAGATGTCGGATGGGGGTCCGGCACAGATGGTAACTACAGTGGAGGTGGAAAGGACGTTTCCTACTTTGGCTCTCATCCTGACCGTGCCAGATTTGGTGCCGCTGGATAAGGTGACATGCGCCTCTCCATATGAGTTGGTATTTATGGTGACCGGATAGACGTCTGTCCCATCCAGGTTCTCTCCTCCTCCGGGACCGCTTATGATGTAAAACTCCACAGGGAAGTCCTTGTCTACTCTGTTTCCATTATTATCATAACACGTGGCCGTAACTTGGGTAGCTTCTACACCGCCTGTGTTTTTAACCTGGATGCTGGAATAACCTGTGGTCAATACGATGTATCCCGCAGTGTCTGTAGGAACCAAAAGTATGGTATTGTAATCTTGAACCTGCCGTCCGGCAGGACCTGTGGTAACTTTGATATAGGCGGTTCCGGTTCTTAACCCGGCGGTATAGGTCACCTGCACAATTCCGTTCTGGGTGGAAGCGTAAGCCGCTATGACCCCAATGGGATTCCACTTGCCGTCTCCATTAGTGTCATATTTTAATTGGTCAACGCCTTCGGTATAATAACCGTCCCCATCTACATCGCCGAAATCTTCGCCGGCTACGAATTTTACGATAGTTCCGTTTTTCACCAAACTACCGGTTGAATCTCTAATCGTGGCTTTCACCGTGCTGGTGGAGATTCCGTCTGCCGGAAGCCAGGCCGGGGTGATCTCAATCGTGATGCGTTTGGTGGTTTCCCCAGCCGATACTATCTCTATTTCTGCGGTCTTGGATTGAGCTCCTTCAGCGCCTACCTGAATTGTGGCGGTGCCCAAACCTGTGGCAGTGAAGACCGATGCGGCCAGACCATTCTCATCGGTGGTGTCCATAGTAGGGGTGAAGTATCCGATTGAAGCCGGGCTGACCGAAAAGGAAACCCTCACCCCTGAGACGGATTGATCCTTGTCGTCCTTTACCTCCACATCCACCATGCCCGTCTTCCCGTTTTGAACTGAGGAAGGGGCATAAAGCGATTTTATGATCACCGCCGCCTCGCCTGCTTTCGTGGATTTCTTGGAACATCCGGACATTAAGATAGCCATTACCAATAAAATAAGGACAACCCAAGAACTGGCAACGAGAAGGTTAGATGCTTTCCTGTTCATATTTAGCTCCCTTTCAGTTTATCGTTTATAGTTGAAGAATTTATTCTAAAATTACTATCGGCATAAATCCCCAATTATTTAGAATCAGCCTAAAGCATTTTGTTCGTGCGGGAATTGGAATTTTCCGCCTCTGGCGGAATCCTGGTGACCCGCACGGAATTGGTTCGGGAAATCCAATTCCCGAACCAACTTAAATTATTTAGAATCAGCTTAAAGCCTTTAGGGCTTAAGAAAAACTGATAGGGGAAGGCTTTTTTCTGGAGTGTCAAGCTTTAGCTTGACCCGAAGTCCTTGGAGGAGAAAAAGTTTTCGTATGGTTCACCTATTTATGGTGAACTTGTCGAACCAAAGGTGAACACTCCAACTTCTCCCTCTATTATAGTTTTCAGAGATCTCGTAGAATGTAGTTGACATTTGTATATTATTCTTTTTCTTAGCGAATAGGTCGGGCTGTGGCAAGATTGCCCGACAATAAAGAATCTAATTGAGCTAAGCATTTCCGAAAATGGCAGATAAAATTAAATTCTTAGGCACAGCGGGGGCACGCATTGTAGTGGCAAAACAATTACGCTCATCCGCAGGAACCTGGATCGCGTTGGACGAAAAGAATCTGCTTTTAGATCCAGGACCGGGGACTTTGGTAAGATGTGTCAAAAGCAGACCTCCTTTGGATCCTACCCAATTGGACGCAATCATCCTGTCCCATCAACACATAGATCATGCCAACGATGTGAACGTCATGATTGAGGCGATGACCAATGGTGGCTTTTCCAAAAAAGGAGCTTTGTTTGCACCTCTTTCTGCTTTGGAAAATGATCCCATAGTCTTGCGGTATGTGAGAGAGTATGTAAACGAAATTCATATTTTGAAAAAGGGAAGTTCTTACTCTTTAGGAGGTGTAGAAATTTCCACGCCCCTGCGTCACATTCATCCGGTTGAAACTTATGGTATCGTGCTTAAAAGCTCGAAATATACCATTTCTTTCATCGTCGATTCTAGATTTTTTTCTGATTTAATTACCAAGTATAAGAAAAGTGATTTGATCGTAATTAACGTAGTTCGTTACGATGGGAAGGGTGGAAAAAGAATGGATGTGGATCATCTGAATCTTGAAGATGTTAAACAGATCATAAAGGGGATAAAACCGAAGCAAGCCATCCTGACTCATTTTGGCATGACCATGGTGCGAAGCAAACCCTGGGAGATCGCATCTCAACTTGAGCAGGAAATTGGGATAAAAACCATCGCCGCTTCTGACGGGATGGAATTTGATTTAACGAATATATAGCGTTGGTTTGGGTCTGCACGTATTAGTGCCCCAAAGATTTTGCGATGTCCCGCCGATGGCGGAAAAGGTGGAGAGTGAGGAGGCTTTGTCGTCTTAGAACTAATTGCGTTTGTATCATAGCAAACGTATTAATTATTGTTACATGTTAGAGCAGTGTGCAATTAATTTCAAAATCCCCCTTAGTCCCCCTTTTTCAAAGGGGGAGATCCTTTTTCCCCCTCTTTGGAAAAGAGGGGTTAGGGGAGATTCTATTGAACTTAAATTAATGCTTTTGTATTAGTTGTGAATAAAAAGGAAAAGGGCTTGACTTTAGGGAATTTTTTATTATAAAGAAAATAACCTTTATTATTGTGAGTGTCGAAGAAGAAAAAAAAGATAATAAAAACGGTTAATGGTTCACAGTTAATGAATTTTAGGTTTTTACTACGAACCACGAACTGTGAACCATGAACCGAATTTCGCACGGTGGATGTAGCTCAGTTGGTTAGAGCACCAGGTTGTGGCCCTGGTGGTCGGGGGTTCGAGTCCCCTCATCCACCCTTTTGAAGTTTTGTTATGGCTGTGTAGCGAATTCCTATTTTTGATGCATTGGCATTGAGCGGGGTTGTTGCTTAAATCCGTTTCTCGTTTATCGGTTTGGGTTTCGGCTACGTATCGGTTTCGGATGTTGGTTTCGCCTTTAGTCTTAATACGATTCGTCCCGCAAGGTGCGGGACGAATAAACGACAACGACTTTACGATAAACGATACGTAATCACAACCGAAACCTTTTTCAACAAAACCATCAAGAAAGGAATTTGGGAAACAGCTCCAAGAAAGCACGATTCCGATTCGCTTCGCAAATCTCTACTCACGAAGCATCAGAAAAAATACTATTTACGGTTCGCAACTGCATAACCCTACCAATTTGATATGGTCTTCAAAGTAAAAAATGCTGCGTATGTTAAAAGTGTGTTTAGCGTAGCTGATCTTCCAGAGAATCGGTTTCCAGAGATTGCCTTTGCCGGCAGGTCCAATGTGGGGAAGTCCTCTGTTTTGAACAAACTGGCGAATATTAGAAATTTGGCGAAAATCAGCCATACCCCCGGCAAGACCAGACAGATAAATTTTTTCCTGATAAATGAAAACCTCCATTTTGTGGATCTGCCCGGATATGGCTATGCCAGGGTATCGAAATCAATGAAGGAAAGCTGGGGAAAATTGATTGAAGAATACCTGGAAAAAAGCCAGAACTTAAAAGGAGTGGTTTTGCTGATTGACGCAAGGCACGAACCCTTCGAAGCAGACTTACAGCTTCTGGAATGGCTCGATTTCTACCATAGAGAAAAGCTTGTGGTTTTGACCAAGATAGATAAGATATCCAGATCAGCATTGCTTCTTAATGTTAAGAAGACCTCAAAAATTTTGAACTTAAATTCAGATTCTTTGGCCTTATTCTCTGCCAAAACCGGAGAGGGAAAAGAAAGAATCTTGAATTGGATCTCTGATTTGCTTGAATGACAAATTATAATTTTCCCCCTCTCCCCACAGGGGAGATTGAGCAAAGCGAAATGCATAGCAGGGTAGGGTGAGGGGGGAATTCAAGTAGAATATAACTTAAAGGAGAAGGAAATGTCCAACAGGGCCGTGGTCGGAACGCAATGGGGGGATGAGGGGAAGGGAAAAATCGTTGATATTTTGACCGAAGAGGCAGACATCGTGGCTCGTTTTTCCGGCGGCGCCAATGCCGGTCACACGGTGGTGATCGACGATCAGAAATTCATCCTGCACTTAATTCCTACCGGCATATTGCATCCGGATAAAATCTGTGTGATCGGAAATGGAGTGGTGGTCGATTTAGAAGAGCTATTCTGTGAGTTAGATGAATTAAAAAAAAGAAAGATTAAGTTTCAAAATAGACTCTTGATTTCTAAAAATGCTCATCTGGTTATGCCCTATCATAAGGTTATCGAAAGATTAGAGGAAAAGTCCCGAGGGAGAGATAAAATCGCCCCCACGGGAAGGGGGATTGGTCCGACATATAAAGATAAAATTGCCAGGCATGGATTAAGAGTTATGGATATTTTTGATCAATATCTTTTTAATAGAAGAGTCGAGTGGAATCTGCAAACTGAAGATGGTTTTCTGAAAAAACTAAGCAAAAAGGAAGTGGTTTCCTTAAAAAAAGAGAGTTTAGATGTTTCGAAATTTAAGAGAAGGGTAAAACCTTTCGTTGCAGATACCAGCTTATTCCTAAACAAAGCCATAAAAGAAGGGAAAAGTATCTTGTTTGAGGGAGCGCAAGGAGCTTTGTTGGACATCGATTTTGGAACCTACCCTTTTTGCACTTCCTCCAATACGACTATTGGCGGAGTATGCACCGGCTTGGGCGTTCCTTTCACCTGTATCGACGAGGTGATCGGGGTGACCAAAGCTTACACCACCCGGGTAGGCACTGGACCTCTTCCCACCGAGCAAAAAAATGTGGTAGGGGAGCTTTTGCAGAAAAGGGGAAACGAGTTTGGTGCCACCACCGGCCGACCCAGAAGATGCGGATGGCTGGATTTGGTGATATTGAAATATTCATTCAGGATTAATGGGATAAACAAAATCGCCTTAACTAAATTGGATGTTTTGGATGTCTTCGATAAAATCAAGGTTTGTGTAGGGTATAAATATAAGAATAAATTGATAACAGATTTTGTCTCAGATTTGAACTTATTAGAGAATTGTAAGCCGGTTTACGAGGAGCTTCCGGGCTGGCAAAAAGAAACGCACGGCATAAGAGATTTCAAAGATTTGCCGGATAAAGCAAAAAAATATTTAGATTACATCACCAAAAAATTGCAAACTCCAATCCTCTTAATTTCCACCGGCACAAAAAGAGACCAAACCATATTGCTATAAGCTATACATCTGAACAATTGTTACAAGGCAGAATTTGGAGTGTCCGCCTTATGGTCATCAACTATTTAACTTGACATCCCTTGTGACTACATATTGTTCTAACTGACTTTAGTCATGATTAGGTGCTGACGCCACTAAAGTGGCTGAGAACTGGACCTTGATCTTATGTAAACCAGGTAAAAGCTAGTTGGCTTTATAAAGGTTTTCAGGTCAAGCTGAAGTCTCAAGATCTTGAGACTTGACACTCCAGTGAAGCTCCTGCCAGCTTTGTTTCCCCAACGTCTATAAACAAAGTCTTGACATCTGAAATTGCATCTCTATATTTTAGCCATGCTTTCTCAGGAATTTAAAAAATTATGCATAGGCTTTTACTCCAAAAATTTGTTTCGAAAGAAGGAGGTGGTTAAAAAGGATTGGCACTTTTGTAAACCATAGTCTAAAAACTTCCAAATCAAAGGAGTGAACATGAAAACAATTTCTATTCTTCTTTTAATATCTTTGTTTTTTATTTTTGGCTGTGGCAAAAAGGAGGAGGTTAAGACGGAAAAAGCTGAAGAGGAAAAAACTGAAGTTGTCCCACCAGAGACTCCCCCAAAAGAAATCTCACAGGAGCCGATAGTTCGTGAAAAAAATCCGATTGTGGTGATGGAAACTAATTACGGTCCTATCGAGATTGAGCTTTACTGGAAGGAATCTCCCAAGCTGGCGGAGAATTTTTTGAGATTAGTCAATAGTGGATTCTACAATGGCTTGACCTTTCATCGCATCGTGCCCGGTTTCGTCATTCAGGGTGGTGACCCCACAGGCACGGGATCCGGAGGACCAGGTTACAATTTACCTGACGAACCCACGGTTAAAAAGCATGAGCGTGGAGCGATAGCCATGGCAAGATCCGCAGAGGGCAATAGCGGGAGCCAGTTTTACATCTGTCTGTCAACCGAGAGAACCGCTCATCTTGATCAAATGAATTTCACCGTCTTTGCTCATGTCACTACCGGAATGGATGTGGTAGACAAAATCGCTTCCGTGCCGAGAGGTCCGGGAGATAAACCGAACGACAACGTAGTAATGACAAAAGTTTACGAGAAGAAGTAAGTTTAATGGTAATAAATTTCTGGGGACAGGATTTGTCCCTGTCCCCAGATTACCAGTCCAAGGAGAGGGAAATTTGAGATGACTGTGAAGGAATCTGTAGGAGAGGTGTTTTATACGGCTTTTAAATCTTTAAGCCGACGGCAGAAGGAACTCCTGTTGGAGAGAATGCTTCGGGATTCGGAGTTCCGTGAGGATCTCTTGGACATTGCACTTATTGAAGAGGCGAAAACGGAGGGTGGGAGACGCATAACCGCTCGCCAATATTTTTCAAAACGACGATCAAAAAATAGAAGGTCCTAAGTATGTCATACATGGTCCTTCTTTCTTCACGTGCCCAGCGAGACTTAAACCGTCTGATTGGGACGACTCTACTCCGCCTGGAGAAAGCAATACTTAAACTTGAGAGTGACCCACGTCCCTTTGGAGCCAAGAAGTTAAAGGGAGCCACCAGATACTGGCGAGTGCGGGTTGGAGAGTATCGGGTCCTTTATGAAATTGAGGATGAAGCTGAAAGAATTGTTGTTCATCGAGTCGCACATCGTCGAGAAATATACCGCTAAAATCTCTTGATCTTTCGGCAATAGTCTCGAGATTCCGCCAGAGGTGGGAGAATTGTCGCAGTTTTTAAAAAGGAAGATTTGAGACTGTGACTAAAACTGATCTTTTTCTCAGTCTCAGCTCTCCGTCTCAGTCTTCTTAATGACGTTTTCTTTTTGTGATTTCATATAACAGGATTCCCCCGGCGACTGAGGCATTCAAAGATTCGGCTCTGCCGAAAATGGGGATTCGGATGATTTCGTCCGAAAGATCAAGCAGGTTCTTATTTAAGCCTTCGGCTTCGTTTCCTATCAAAAGGCAAATCTTTTCAGAATAATCCAATGTGTCAAAATCTTTCCCCTCCCTCACATCGGTGCCATAGATTTTAAAATTCCGTTTTTTTAACTGGGGAATGGTCTTTTCTAAATCAACCTCATCAAAGATCGGAAGATGAAAGATCGAGCCCATAGTGGAGCGAACAACTTTAGGATTATATAATTCCACAGTATCTAAAGATAAGATCACCCCACCGATACCAAAAGCATCTGCAGTTCTTATCAAGGTCCCCACATTTCCCGGATCCCTGATGGCATCTAAAGCCAATATTATATTGGAACTTTCTGACCAAGGTTCATTTAAAGAAAATTCCTTTATCTTGACTATAGCTATGATTCCTTGAGGAGTCACCGTGTCTGAGAGTTTTTTTACTACTTCACTTTTTACTGGAATGGTTTTGACGTTTTTTCTTTCAAATTTTTGTAGAAGTTTTTTTCCGCTGGATGAGTTTTGAAATGAGCTGGTGAAAAGAACGGATTCCGCTTCCCAATTTGAGTTTGCCATCTCCTCACAAAGACGCATTCCTTCAATTAAAAATCTTCCTTGTGTCTTTCGCCCTTTTTTGGTCTTAAGCTTCAAAAGCTCTTTGAGTTTTTCTTTAGAAAGCATATAAATATAGAAAAAGATTGTCGGGTATTCCGCCTTTGGCGGAAAACCCGACCTACTTTAACAAATCTCTCATTTTTTTGCTTATCGCTTCTATGGGATGGTTAGCCGTTATTCTCTTTATAGCAAGATAATTCTTCATTCCACTTTCATATTCTTTTACCCATCTTTTGGCAAACGATCCATCTTTGATTTCTTTTAGGATTTTTTTCATCTCCTTTTTTGTTCGATCATTGATTACTCTCTTCCCACTAAGGTATGAACCATATTCAGCAGTTTTGCTGATTCTTTCGAACATCCCCGCTATTCCGTGGGATTTGATGGTATTAACAATAAAATCCAGCTGATGCACACATTCCAGATAAGCATTCTCCGGAGGAAGTCCCGATTTCACCAACACCTCAAACCCAGCCCTCAAAAGCTCGGCTAATCCTCCGCATAAGACCGCCTGCTCCCCAAAAAGATCACCGATAGATTCATCTCTAAAAATCGTCTCGATAACACCTGCTTTTGTAGATCCAATACCTTTAGCATAAGCCAAAGCTTTTTGTTTAGCTTTTCCACTGTAATTTTGTTCAACTGCAATAAAACATGGAACCCCCTTTTTTTCTAAGAAAAATTTCCTCACTTGCTCTCCCGGAGCATGGGGAGCGACCATAATCACGTCCACATCTTGGGGAGGGACGATAAGCTTGAAATATATGGAGAATCCGCAGGCAAAAAGCAAAGTCTTGCCTGGGGACAAATTTCTTTTTATTTGGTTATCATAAATTTTTTTGTGCAGGTGATCGGGGGCTAAGACCGAAATGATTTGTCCCAACGTTGCCGCTTTCTCAGTAGGGTAAACTTCGAAACCGTCTTTTCGGGCGGTTTTTATGCTGTTGCTCTTTTGGGGCAAGCCAACTATTACCTGAAGTCCGCTATCTTTCAAATTCAAAGCTTGTGCTCTCCCCTGACTTCCATAGCCAATGATGGCAATGGGCATTCCTTTCAAGTATTTCAAGTCCGCATCTTTATCTTTGTATATCTTCAAGATCGGCTTCTTCTCAGTTTAATGTTTATCGGTTTCGGTTTGGGTTTAGTTCGACAAGCTCACTACAAGTCGGCCACGTATCGTTTATCGTCTGTCGGTTTCGTCTATCCCGCCTTTGGCGGGACTGACGATGACTTTTAAGCCGATACGTTACCGAAACCTTTCTAAAACGAAACCCATAACTTCACTATTTCTTCGCTTTGACCAGAAGGATGATTCCCAAGATGAAAAAGAGGATATTGGCGCTCCAGGCGGCAAAAAGTGGGGGTAACCTTTCAGAGTAGCCAAAGGATTGTCCCATCCGTATGAGAGTATAATATACAAAACTGATGAACAGGCTGATGGCAAAGCCGATGGCAACTCCAGACCTTTTAGGATTGGCGGCGATGGGAGCACCGAAAAGAACGATGATGAAATTCACGAATGGAAATGAGAGCTTCAAATAAAGATCTGTGGTTTCTTTGGCTACGTCCTGTCCGCTTCTTTTTTTGGTCTTAACATAATCCGAAAGCTCAAAATATCCCATCTCGTCTGGCTTTTTTTGTCTTTGGGCAAAAGCTTCTGGTCTTATCTTTAGATCCAGACGCAAAAGCCTATCGAAAGTCTCATATTTCTCTACCTCCGTCTGCTCCGCCAAAGTGGTGGAGTCGGTGAGAACAGATTCTTCGGTCAACCCAGGCTTGCTTGAGGAGTCGGCAAAGATTCTCTCTCTGCCATCTTCAAAAATCCAACCATTTCCCTTCCAGCTCATCTTCTTTGCCTGTATCTGTTCTTTGAGTCGATTCTTTTCAAACTTTTGCACTAAAACGCCACTGCCCGTTTTCTCTTTACTGTTGTAAACATCTAAGTGAAATATTGTCCCATCCTCTCCTTGAACAAAAATATTTTGAAGTAAAAAGTTTTTTTCTTTAGCTTCCTTTTCGATCTCCACGGTTTTGAATTCCATCATCTTTTGGTAAGCAAAGGGGACAATCGATCCTCCAAAGACTATGGTAGCCAGGCTTATCAAGAAAGCCAAAACGAATAAAGGCGACAACATTCGGTATAGGCTTATTCCGGCTGATTTCATGGCTAAAAGCTCATTATGTTTTGCCAACTGCCCTAAGGAGAAAAGAGAGGAAAGGAGCATAGCCACCGGAAGGGAGAGTGCGATTATGTATGGGGTATAGTAAAAATAGTACTTTACGATCATGAAAAGCGTGGTATGTCTATCAATGAAGGTATCCAGGTGCTCGACCAGATCCACCACCAGGAAGATCACCCAGAAGGCAATCAGGCTGAAAAGCAGAGCATACAAAAACTGCCGAATTAAATATTTGTCTAATATCTGCATTGAACCTTTGAACCCTTGAATCAAATATATTTTATTTTTCTTCTGCTATTTGCTTTTCTCTAAATCTTTTTGGTATAAATTTCTGTGTCCATTTCCAGGAGATGAAAGTGGTCTCTTTGGCGGATTTTATCAAGATGTAGGTTCCCGCCCCTCCGATTAGAATATTGGCGGACCACATGGCCCAAAAGGCGGGGATGAGTTGCCGGTCAGCTAACTCTTCCCCTCCGATCAAAAATGCCCAATAGAGAACAAAAAATCCCAGACTCAACCCCAGTCCGACCGTCATCCCTCCCTTTCTAGCCATTATCCCCAGAGGTGCTCCTACTAATATGAAGACCACACATGCGGCCGGCAGAGCATACTTTTTGTGAACCTCGACCAATAAGCTATTTATCTCTCTTTTTTGGCTATGGATATTTTGCTTTTCGCTTTCAAGTTGGCTGAAGAGGTTTCTGTTTTTTCTTATCAGATATTCGATAGCTTCCTTCTTTTTTATGGGAGATTGGTCTTCGGGGGGAATAGCCTTTTCCCTTTCAAGGATTTTAGATAGGGCTGTCTTAACCTGCTTCAGGATTTGTGCTTGTGAAGTTTTTACGTTTGTCTTTAGTCCTTTTATATCTTCAAGCATCTGATTTGCGCTTTTCTCCCGATCGGTTCGATATTCAGAGTTTGTGCGAACTAATTTGTCTCCAACATCCCGAATATAGATGGTCTGCTTATCGAAGCTCACCCGCCGATATTTATTGGGGTCTTTTT
>Ga0315289_10008703_pt1 | contig 14652 bp, 14 predicted proteins | sample YL17G11_40_MG_FD_203452 | JGI IMG/M metagenome (GOLD analysis project Ga0315289, IMG submission 203452) | Sediment microbial communities from Yellowstone Lake, YNP, Wyoming, USA - YL17G11_40 | ecosystem: Environmental > Aquatic > Freshwater > Lake > Sediment | place: USA: Wyoming | collected...
CAGGCACAATCACGCCTTCATGTCTTCAAAGGTTCAATTCTAAGCCAATCCGCAGGAAGAAAGAGCATGGGATGTGTCGGAAATCTATCCACTTTGACTGCAGAATCGCCCAGAAATCGCCTCGTGGTGCTGAGAGTAGGGACTCTCAACGGTCAGGCCCCTGTCTTCGCGAATCAACTGTGTACGTTCGGGCCCGGGGGGACTCACCAGACTTGTTGGGCTGCTCCGGTTCACACTTCATCAGTGGACGCCGCCGCAGAGTAGTATGGCCAAGGAAGTGCTGGAGACTTCTTGGCTCGCCTGCCAACCGCGTTTTGGCATGCTTGTTAGATGAGACAAAGGATGTACGATTTCGGGCCAGAGATTGTGAGTTCAAATCCCACAGGATCCGCCATGAATTTCGTCCGAGTCCCTTCCAGATCTCCCTGCCACGGCTAAGGCGGGCAGATGTAGGCATGGCATTTGTTGTGGTCAGGTTCGAATCCGCAGGGAATCGCTCTGATTTTGGTTCTGGTTTGTGAACTGTTAAGATGTTTTGTCCGGGTTCAGACCTGTATAGGTCCGCCGGTGGGCATAAGATTTTCGATTTAGGTCAAAGGTTCAAATCGCACATTCCTTGCCGATGAGCTTCAGCTCCTTCTCAAGTAATCCCTTAGGTCAGTGTAAGATATCAGTCTCTGTATGTTCAATTCAGCTGTTTTCGGGTTCTGTTAAGTTGTCGGCACACGACGAAGGGTGTCAACTCGCGGCTCATAGTCAGGGGACTCCTACATTGGTGACTATCGGGTGGCGGTTTAGCACGTATAGTGAGAACAGTTCGGGGCGGGATTCGAACCCGCGAAGGCCTAAGCCACCCAGTCTTCAGCTGGGCCCGTTTGGCCACTTCGGTACCCGGTCAATTTTGGTGACAGTAAGATAGTGTGAGGGTAGTCCGTGCTTTTCCCGCTTGGATGGGTAACGGAACTCTGTCGATTCCGCTATTTGAAGTTGACTAAGGCGCATCCAACGTGCTTTGCTTCTCAATCGTCTTGCGAATCCTCGAAGCGATATCACTGTCGGGTGGCAAGCTGTGTATGACTGGTTTTAACACTTTGTCGCTAAGATCGGCAAAGAATTTCTTGAATGACTCTGGATCTTCTCCAATGTAGCTTATGCTTCCAGTCTCTTTCTCCACTATTCCGTGTTCGTCGAAGAAGCCATGAAGTTCCGTTTCAAAGCGCGGTATCTCTCTCAGATTTCGGACAAGAAACGGCACACTATACGGAGCAAGCCACTTGCGTATCTCTTCGTCGCCCGTGGCCTTAAGCGCGGTAATCGCATCCTCTAACAGTCTTGTTTCGGAACTCACGAACGCACTACGCCAAAGGTCGAAATCCTCTGCTGATGGAACCCCCAGCGCAAAGTAGATGCCCTTGACTTTGAAAATCCCATCGTTGAAGCCGCTGAATGAATCCAAGAAGGAGTCCACTAGATGCCGCTTCGTTGTTTTGTCAGCGTAGAATATGTCAACTATGTCTCTGACATTTCCCTTGGGAAATACGTTGACTTCGACATCCCCGTAGACTCTGCTCCAGTTTGGGGCATTGGACATACTAACGTATGCCTCGTACTCTGCCCCTTCTCCTTCCCATTTTCCAACAAATCTGATGATTGAGAAGAAAAGATCAACAACTGCAAGTCCTTGCATCTTCTGAGATAGTTCAGCTTCGTTCTCCCTAGTGACATACTTGTCAGGGATCTCTAATCCTCCCAATGGAATGCCTTCAAGTTCTTTCAGTGTCGCGTATTTCCAGAGTTCCGCACGTTCCACTTTGAAGTGGTCGCCGTAGAATCTCGCGACCTGCGTGGCGAGGCTAACCTTGCTTTTTACTCGGTCGCTGAGAGGAATGAACTCCCGTTCGGCTCCCTTGACATTCTCCAATGTTATCGTCAGACCCATTCAGAGCCTCCCCCTTGCGCGAATCTCTCTGACATCTGCCCTAACGAAGAGATGGATACTGAGACCTTCCACCTTCACTTCTTTCCCAGACCTCATCTTGAGTGTATTGTCTATATTCTTGTCGATCTCATACAACTGCTTCTCACGGCCGAGCCTTTCCATAAAAATGACTGCGAGATTGACTTTCGAGCCCCTTTGTTTGAGTTGCCAAACCGTGCTTCCCAATTGGGCGATGGTATCTCTCAAGTATGCACCCTTTGACTCTTGGACGGCATACATGCAATTCGGGTAATGAAAGTACCAGTCTGCGATTTTTGCGTTAGGGTCTAATCCAAGTTTCTCGACCATGTCTTGTTCATTATAAACCTCGTTTGGCTCTCCGTAGAGAGGTACAGGTGGCTCATCCTTCAAGGAGAATCAACCAAGCTGTATGGCTTAAGCCGCCTCTTGCTTTGGTGACTTCAGCCAGAGCTTGATGGCTTCCTCAATCGCCATCTTTAGGTCTCCCTTTTTGCCGCCGTATCGCTTGACAATTTCGAGCTTAAGCTTCTGGTACAGTTCTTGGGAAATGTGGATATTTAGTGCTGCCATCTCCATCCGGCATGTAGATAGGTGATCGCTATAATTATAGTTATCTACTTATCCACCAAGCTTATAAAGCAGTAGATATGTAGTTATGTAGTGTGTGGTGTAAATGTTCGCAGAAACTCGTGAAGAACGGGGCAAAGCAATAGCCGACACATCAGGAGTCCGACGCATCTCCGCAGACCACTACGCTGTCGCTTCTCAGTCTCGCAACATAGAATACCATGTCAAAATGACTGAGACGGGTTGGAAATGCAGTTGCCCCGACCACACCCACCGAAATGTAAAGTGCAAGCATTCGTGGGCTGTCGAGTTCAGCCTCTCCCTACGTGAAAAAGTCGCAAGCCGAATCGTTCTCGCGCCGATCCAGATTCACGTCTGCCCCATCTGTGCGTCAGACCAGATCGTGAAGCATGGTATTCGACATAACCGAAGCGGTGACATTCAACGGTACACTTGTGAGAGTTGCGGAAAATGGTTTGTCGTCAATCTCGGCTTTGAGCGTATGAAAGCCTCGCCGCAGGTCGTGACTTCCGCAATGCAACTCTACTTCACGGGTGAATCTCTACGGAACGTTCAGAAGTTCTTGAAGCTTCAAGGCGTGACCGTTAGTCATGTCGCCGTTTACAAGTGGATTCAGAAGTATGTCGCCCTGATGGAGAAGTATCTTGAGCAGATCAAGCCGCAAGTCTCCGACACATGGAGAGCTGACGAGCTTTACCTGAAAGTCAAGGGGAACATGAAGTACCTGTTCGCTATGATGGATGATGAGACAAGATTCTGGATAGCGCAAGAAGTCGCAGATACGAAGCACAACTATGACGCAAGACGACTATTCAGCAAGGCACGAGATACGATAGGTCGCAAACCTAAGACTCTGATAACTGACGGCTTACCATCCTACCGTGAAGCGTACCTGAAAGAGTTCTACACTCACAAGCTTGAAACCCGAACTGAGCATATTCACAGCATCAGGATTCAAGGCGACCACAATAACAACAAGATGGAACGCCTAAACGGTGAAATCCGTGACAGAGAGAAAGTCATGCGCGGCCTCAAGAAGCCCGACACGCCGATCATTCCGGGCTACCAAATCTACCACAATTACGTGCGCCCACATGAAGCCCTAGACGGCAAGACCCCGGCTGACGCTTGCGGAATCGAAGTTCAAGGAAAGAACAAATGGCTAACGTTGATCCAGAACGCTAGTCGGAAATAGTCGCTCCTTTCTCTAGCGGCGCTCTTCCCTCTCCAAACCCATCGCTCTCAGATGTGCTTGATATGCTTGAAGTCGTGGGCACATTCTAAATTGGCCAGCCTCTTTACAGATCCCCTTTTTCTCATCCTCTGTTGGCTTGTAGTAAGCTCTGTCACCGGCCACAAAGGGTTGTGCCCGACACTCGTCTTTCACAAGGTAGATACAGTCCACTAAATCATCCCCAATATCCACCTCAGAGTACAGGATAAAAGAGTTCTCGGTCGTCAAACTCACCTCTCTGTAGATCATAGGGAAACTACTGCGAAAAGGAGAGCGAGAATCGCGAAGATGGTTCCCCCAACATAGAATGCCGCGATCACCAGTTTTCTACGTCTTTGCAGTTTGTTCTCATGTTTCCTTACCATTGCAAGTTCCACCTGAATCTTGTCAGACGATACGGGAAATGTGCCTCCGTGTTGCTCCCACTCATCCACAACTTCATGCGTGCCATGTTCCATGGCGCGGTCTAGTTTGATTCGCCAAGCAGTGACATCTCTCAGAGTCTTTCCGTTCCAAAACAAATGTAGGACACTCGCTATGAGAATGAAGACGAGTCCTGCAATACCGGCGATGATGGAGTACAAGCCATCCGTATAATCGGTCGGCGTACTTCTAAGCCTAACCCCTTCCGCCCAAAATTGAGCCTAGCTAACACCCACCGCCGAAATGAGCCGCGAGTTAACACCCTTCGTCGTGTGCCGACAACTTAACAGAACCTGTTTTCGCATGGTTAAAGAGAGCTGAAAGTGGGGAGCGTGGTGGAAGCGGCTGTACGTTAGGCATCTTCACTCTCGATGTCTGATTCTAAGAGTTCCAGAATACTCCTTGCAATATCAAGGGGCTTTCCTACCCGCATCCGTGGTTTTCCGCGAATCCGCCTCATGATTCCATCGATTGATTCTTCTTTCCAAACCCACAAGTCGCTTGCGTTGGCCGAACAGCATTGACATTAAGAGTGGAATCTCCTTCACGGGTAAAGCCATCGTGCTCCCGTATGAAGCATACAGCCTGCATTGATTGATCACTACGTCTTCGAGGACTCAAGCGCAATACGGAGGTCCCGTGTCCCTTCGGGTAGTCTTGGAAGCGGAGTGATCTCCGCGTTCGGCACCAGATTCTGCCATCGTTGACGATGATCTACGCTGTGTGGGCTCATAAGATAAATCTGCCTAACCTTGGTTGCGGCATTCTGAAGCATTTTCATGACACTAATGTCGTATGATGGAAGTGAGTATCCGCATACAATCCACCTTGCAGATGTACTGATAGCAGCTGCTGACTCCTCCCATACTGAAGCAAGCCATTTTGGAATATCTTTGAATGGGAGCGGAGGAACTATTGCCGCGTCCCCTACATGTCGGAACGCGGGTCGCATGTCTTGGTATAGTTTCAAGCGATCCGGAGACAACTCACGCATAAAGGCAGGCACGACGGAGACTGGCCTGTCTGGATATAGTCTCAAGCGACCCCCATCCAGCGACCAATTCAATGACCCATGAATTTTAAACAAGGGGATTGTTCCGGTCAACTCGACATAACGCTGCTGGTTGGTGACAGTGAAAGGCATAGCGGTTCCCTGCAGAATCTGAGGCGTGGGCAATCCACCATAGTAAAATCCAGGCATTGGTGGGCGCATCATTGGTCTGTGGCGAAGGACCTGTTCAACACGAAAATCATAGTTTGTTGTTATTATCGCTACGCTATCATGAGTCTCCAAGACCGTCCTCCAAAACTCTACGTGAGGCAGACAGTGTGATGGCCTTGTGATCCGTGCGCTATAACGTGCACCGACACCTGAAATATGCGCACTCGATGTCGCAAGGGTAGCTCCAATTAGTTCGACGACCCACTCGAATGGTAAATAACCCGCCCTGCCTGAGTAGAGATCTCCAAGATATTCCTCCGCGTTTCTTGTGGGATTATGCTTGACCCAAGCTTCGAAATCTCTTCGGACTCTGTCGAAACGCTGCGATGCTTCTTTAGAGACTGCGATTGCAGGCGCACGAAGAAGCTGAGATGCCAGAGGGTCCCCAGCTACTGACGAATAACCAGCTCCAACAATGCATGATATCATACGACCCACCTTCATCCTTCGACGAACGACGGTCGAGAAGCGTCTATCTGGCGGCTCACTGCTGATAATAGTTCCAAAGGCGGCGCCGTGGTCTTCTCAGCTGAGGGTGGATTGAAACTCTCCTATAAGAAGAAAGGTCCGTGACATCGAAGCTATTCTGCTGACAGGGACTATTGGCTTGCTTGCTCCCATTCATGCTTCGTCTTGAACCACTCTATTCTTTCACACCTGTGGCAGGAAAACGCTGCATCTTCCCGCCTTCTCATACGTGTGGCTCTGCTTTTGCTTGGGCCGGTGGGATGTTTACCCGAATACGAGTTGCCGTTCATTCATCGTCGAAGAGAGCAAAACTTGCTAATGACATTATCAGATGTCCGTCAGTGAGTAGTAAGCACTACTGACTCTGTGCTTCCTTTGAGTCTGTTCAGCTTATGGCAGTCCTATGCCAGAAGATACGGATACTGAAGAGTTCAAGAAGAGAATGAAGAGACTGCAGGAAGACTATCAGCTTGAGATAGAACTAGAGAACGAGATGGCAGAGACCGCCAAAAGTGAAGAAAACTCCGAGAAGGAAGAAGACGAACAAAGAAACTGAGACGAATGGTTTGCCGTCAAGAGCAGAAGTGAGAGTTCCACCCTCATCTATTCGGTGCAATTTGGTGTCTCCTTGATGGCGTATAAAGCGAATTACATGAACTCCTAATCTCTAGTAACTGAGCTTTCTAAGTCGAGAAAGACGCGCAGAGAGAGTGGTTCGGTTTTCCTTCAGCTGAGCAGACAAAATCAGCCGAATCCTCCGCGCTGCAGTCTTAGGTTCTCTTCTCAGATGGCAACCGCATTCGCCCAACATAGTGAGACAGGAAGTGTATCCAGCTGGCGCAATTGCACATTCTGCCAAAGCACAGACCGGCTCAGCCGTATGCATTTCGACCTGTATTCTGGAAAGAATAGATTGAATCACCGAAATCGATTAGACCACATTTTCACAAATGATCATTGACTTTCTCCATGCGATGAGGGGCGCAAAGCCCTGAGCCGTCTTCACAATACTCCTCGTATGACCGAACATGGAACTTAAGGTATCACGAAACGAAGTAGTGAATATGACTGACATTTGCAGCTCAACAATCTACGCCCCGATTGAGAATTGGAGCCGAGCCGCAGCTTGGCTCATGGTGAGTAGATGAGTCTGCTTTCAATACTGAAGCATAGGCTCCGAGTCCGTACACAGACCGAAAATCGCGACCCGGTCATGGAGACCGAATCGATCCATACGCCCTCATTTTCCATAGGTGACAGTCTCGGCGATGTCAAGGTCGCTCTGATGGGCCTGAAAAGTAGGTCGGAAAGAATCGAAGGATCGATGCTCAGCAGAGAGTACCTTGATCAGTCCTTAGTTAGGAATGACAAGAGCGATTTGATAGTCAGCAAACTCGACGAAACTCTAAGAGTTCTGACCGAGTTTCAACCGAAGAAGCCGAGTATCGAACCGAGTAAGCCGAGTTTGGAGCCGAGGATACCGAGTTCTACCGAGGAAGACGAAAACCATCCAGACAGACCGGCGATAAGTCTAAGACTTCAGGAAGTTCTCGACATCTTTCAGACAAGGAATAGAACCACCCCAAAGCAGTTAGCGAAACTGCTGGGAATTGCCACAAACACAGCCTGCGAACATCTGAGAAGGCTTGAGCGGCTCGGTCATGTTCGCAGAGTAAGTCGAGGATTGTACGTGCTTGCTTGACGAGTTCTTGACAGGGCATCATGAGGTTCAAAACACCTGCCAAAAAACGAACGAGAAGGGTCGGCACGCGAAGAGACAGGAACCTTAATCACCCCATACGCGGGATTGATAGCAACTCTTCTAGTCCCAAATCGTGCGTGAGGAACTAACATGGGAGTCAATACTCTAGAAGCCATCAAGGCGGACGCGAGAACAGTTAGGGAAATCCTAGACAAGAACAAATACGAAATTGATGTGTTTCAGAGGGAGTACGAATGGCAGAAAAAGCAAATCGGACAGTTGTTAGCTGATCTTGAATCACGATTCATGTCCAATTACAAACAATCACATGAAAGGCAGGATGTCCAAAGATACTCGCGATACTTTCTAGGTCCGATCATAATTAGCTTGAAAGACAATAACCGCACAATCATTGATGGACAACAGCGATTGACCTCAATCACTCTTCTGCTGATGTACCTCAACAACTTGCAGAAATCCGGGAAGGAAAGTGTCGAGATAAATGACCTGATCTTTTCCGAACGATACTCAGTGAAGTCATATAACCTTCAGATTCCGGACAGGCAGGAATGCATTGATGCACTTTACAATAACAAATGGGACCAGTACGACGGCACCAACAAGGGGGAATCCGTGAAGAACATACTAGCGAGATACCAAGATATCGTTGAGGTCTTCCCAGATGAGCTGAAGGGTCGGACCCTACCCTATTTCATTGATTGGTTGATCGACAACGTCACGTTCGTAGAGATCAAGACGTACACCGACGAAGACGCCTACACCATATTCGAAACAATGAACGACAGGGGCCTCAATCTTACACAGACAGAAATGCTGAAAGGCTATCTTCTGTCCAACATCGACCCACCTGGACAGAAGGTAGAGGTCAATGAACTCTGGAAAAGGAGAATATTCGAACTCAAACAGATCGACAAGGAAGAGGATTTAGAGTTTTTCAAGTGTTGGTTCAGGGCGAAATATGCGCAAACAATCCGGCCCGGAAGAGCTGGCGCAGAGAATGAAGACTTTGAGAAAATAGCAACCAGATTTCACAGTTGGATGAGAGAGAACAAAGCGAGTAACGGACTCGTAGGCAGTAGCGACTTCTACCATTTCACGAAGAACGATTTTGACTTCTACTCCAGACTATACTTGAAGATAGATAAGGCATCAACAAGCTTTGAGACCACATTGGCAAACATCTACTACTTGGAAGAGCGCGGTTTTGCGAGGTCATTCTATTTTCCACTCTTGACGGCCTCCATTACGGAACTTGACGATGAGCGCACTATCCGAAAGAAACTTGCACTCACTTCTAGGTTTCTAGAAACGTTTCTTGTCTATCGCGCGGTAAACGGTCGGACACTAGCGTACAGTTCAATTCGATATACTATGTTCAGCCTGATTAAGGCGATCAGGAACAGAAGCGCAACAGAACTAGCCGGTGTCTTGAAAGATGAAGTCAAACACTTCGATGAAAAACTAGATGGGATCATGAGTCTGGCATTGCACGGACAAAACAGGAGATTCATTCACTTCCTGCTGGCAAGAATAACGCGTCACATAGAAGAGGGATGCGGAGTGGCAAGTAGTTTCGTGGACTACGTTAACAAGAGCAATAATCCAAAGCGATTTGAAATCGAACACATATGGTCGGATAAGTTCGAAGAACATAGGGATGAATTTGCTCAAATTCTGGACTTCCAAAATGCCAGAAACAAGATAGGTGACTTGATTCTAATCCCGGGCGGATTCAATCAATCGTACGGGTCCTTGCCATATGAGCAGAAGCTTCCCCACTACTACGGGCAGAACCTACTTGCAAGAACATTGTCACCCACATGCTATGAGAACAACCCATCATTCCTAAGATATGTTGACGAATTGAAACTACCTCTTAGGCCATACGGGCATTTCAAGCACAAAGATATCATGGAGAGGCAGAGGCTTTACCAGAGGATCTGCGAGCAAATCTGGAACTTGGATGCATTTGATGAGATTGCGAACAGCTGAACAACAGCGTCGTCCTTGGATCTGTCGCTTACTCGGGAAAGGCTGACCCGCCCTGAGCTAGACCATTCTATCTCCCGGGAAAGGGTGAGAGTTCGCTAGTACATCGAGTGTTTTGCGCGTCAAGATACCGGGGCGCTGCAGCCCATGGGCGTCTTAAAACAGGACTTTCTCTCTCATAATCGGATTCTTGGAATATGTGACCAATCCTAATGGGTCTTCGTACCTGAAAACCATCTGCTCTTGAACCATCTGTTCCAGATACTTGTGAACAGTCTCCCATCTCAACTGAGGTCTCTTCAGCACGTATCTAACTCGCACGGTGATCGTCCAAGTTCTGAGATCGCAGCCCGCATCTTGCAGAACTTCGAGTATTCCGGGAATGAGCAGCCCACCAATGGGCTTAGGTCCGGTCTTCATCACATATGTTTGGTCTTGCGAGGATAAATAGGCGAAAACAACCGAAACGCGTAACAGATTCTCGAAAAATCCCGAAATCGATAACAGACATGCTAACGATACGGTGGTAATCAGCATGGCACGCCACGGGAAATATACTAGACATGGTGAGTCGTGTTTCTCTCTCTTCTGCGTAGTAACGTAACAGTAGTAACAGTATCTTGGTTGGCAAGTATAGGTAGTAGTAGCCTCTTCCAGAGAAGCACTCCTAGTATTGTTATCATTCCCGTTAGGGATTTCTATCATTTCATTAGTTCTTCCGTGTGTTTGAAGTAGACTATCTTTCTAACAATGCTCTCCTGGCCCTTTGCGATCTCATAAAAAGCAGGATTTGTTTTTTGGAGCTTGACTAACAGGCCGAGAACCGTGAATCGTATCAGCCGCCTGCTCACCGTCATCTTCGATATGCGAACGCCTTTCATCCTGAATAGCTGCCATATCGAGTGAAGCGATTGGGTGGTTGTGTCAAGCGGATAGTCCAGCTTTGTCAGGAAAGAGCTGAGTATCTTGAAGTCGTACCAATCGAACTGGCTACAGAATTGCTCGAACGAGGACTGCCGCTGAAGTATGTCTAGTGTGATCTTCACTATTGATTTCTGGTTTCTTGAAGGTAAATACTTGATCCATTCTGGCAACGACGCGACTGCATTGCTAGGAATCGGTTTGACCCATCGTCTTTATGCTTCTTGAAATCCAAATACAATTCATATGATCAATTCTCTGCAAGCCATAGCCCACCGCATCCATTTCTTGAGTAAAGATGCGCCAAAATCGGTGTAGATGTGGTTGGTCGCAACCGGTCAGCGTGGCTCGAGGATGAACTCAAGCATGTTCCGGTCGAAAGCATCAGGATTTCCAAGTTCAATGCGAAAAGACGCATCGACGGCAAGAGCCTCAATGAACTCTCCTCTTCCATAGAGCAACATGGACTGATCGAGCCCATTATCTTGAGACCTCTAGGCGGAGACTACGAAGTAGTCGCGGGAACAAGGAGGTTTCTCGCAGCCAGAAAAGTTGGCATGAGGAAAATTCCAGCGTTAGTGCGGAAGCTAGGTGATTCCGAGGCTTTTGAGCTCTTGATGGCTGAGAACCTCCAGAGAGAGGATTTCAATCCAATGGAGATCGCCACTCTTCTAAGAAACGCAGTTGACGAGCTAGGTTACAGTCAGAGACAATTGGCGAAGAAGATAGGAAAAGATGTAGCTTGGGTGAGTCGTTATCTGAAGCTGCTGGAGCTTCCGCAGCCTATTCAAGTCATGTTGACACGTGGCAACGGCCTGACTGAAGGACACGCACGACACATGCTGACACTCAGCCAAGACGAACAAATCGAAGTTGCCAACACCGTTGCTGCGCAGGAGCTCACAACCCGCGAGACCCAGATGCTCGTAAGAAGGCTGAAGATCACAGAATCGCCTAGGAACAGAGAAACTTCGCACCCACCTCAAAGACAGCCGAATGTAGAAGTCAACGACTTGGATCCTGCAAAATGGAGAGAATACAGTCAGCATCAGTTTCTGCAATTCTACTCAGTCTGGCCTGCCACCAGAAGGCATGATCCTCTCTTCGGAGTCAACGGTACAATCTACAGCGGCTGCTTTCCTCTCATGGTGCCAATCAACTGCATCCTAAGGTACACGAAAGAAAGCGAAGTTGTCCTTGATCCGTTTGTTGGAAGCGGCAGCACGCTCGTGGCTTGTGCCACATTAAGGCGGCAGGGAATTGGTGTTGACATCAATCCAGAAGCCGAAAGGGCGAAGGAGAAAAGGTTCAAACTCGTACTCGAAAAAGATTCTTCACTCGCCGATTGGATCAAGAAGCAGCGGTTCATTCAAGGCGATTCCAGGAACTTGTCTTTCATACCAGATTCTTCGATTGACTTGATTGTCGCTCACCCGCCATATCTTGACATGATGGACTACGGCGAGAAGGGCACATACACTGACGTCAAAGAATACAGCTCTTTCCTCGAAGATAGCCTGAAGGAGATGCTTAGAGTTCTTAAGCCTGGCCGATTCTGCTGCATACAGATCGGACCGTACGCTGCAAAGCATCTAGCACTTCATCACATAGCTTACGAGGCTGCATTGAAGGTCGGTTTTGAGTTCACTGACGAGATAGTTTTGGCCTTCTTAGCTGACTACGTGGGTTACTCATCATCTGTCTCAGGGCGTGACACGGGAATTGTGCACAAGGAGGCTTTCGCGAAGTGGTTCAGCATAGCCCACAATGTCTACCACCACAACCACGAGTACCTCATAATCCTGAGAAAACCCGCTTGACGTTATGCGACGACGAAAAACGAACGCCACTCCCATATGCGCCTCTACAAGACTTCATGTGGAGACATGACAATCTAGGGCATTATGCACGATGCGAGATTGTGCAATAGCTCTCCCGGGTTCCGCAACACTCAATTGATCTGAGCTTTTCGAACGAACGTGCAAAATGTCAAATGTAGAATGAGCGATACAGTGCCTAGAATGACTTTTTGGGTGAAGACATTGAAGGAGAATGTCACAAAAAACATCTTCATAAACGGATTAGCGTGTCCCACCCTGGGTTGGCTTACGAGAGTCATGGAGGCAAAGAAACCTGCAACATTGGGCGAGAAATTCCTAATGGAGCAAGGGCAAGATATCGAGATCAGAGCTAGATGCCTCTATCCCGACGGGTTTCTAATCAAGGATGCAGACCCTGAACTAGCCCACAAAGAAACGATCGCAGCAATCAAGAATCCTGACGTTTCGGCCGTTTTCGGTGCCACTTTCCTGGTGGACAGATATGTCACCAAGGCCGACATACTACAACGAGTCAAGGGAGGCTGGATACTTAACGAGGTGAAATCCGGCGTCACCGACGACCCGAAGTTCATAGACGATATGGCCTACACTGCCATGGTGGCTAAGAGAAGCGGCCTCAAGATTACCGGATCTTGCCTATTCCTGGTTTCCAAGGATTTCAGGCTTGGGATGAGTAACGATCGCTTGTTCGTGAAGATAGACCACACAGACGAAGTTCAAACTAGAGTGGCTCTTTTCGAGCCTTGCTGGGAAACAGTAGAGAAGGCGACTAGGGCGCCGAAAAAACCGGATGCAAAGCTACGATTCGTGTGCAGAGAATGCAGGGAGTTGGACCTTTTTTCGAAATGTCTAGGTGCTGGTATCAAGAACCACATATTCGACATTCCGCGTTTGCATGAGAATAAATTCGAAGAACTGAATGCGCGTGGCATCGTTCGCATTGAGGACATTCCTGACACTTACCCACTGACTGAAAGACAAGCCATCGTGAGGGACTGTGTGAAGAAGAACCAACCCTTTGTCGGGGCCCAGCTAGGAAAACGCGTGCAAAGCCTTACGTGGCCGGTGTACTACTTGGACTTTGAGACTGTCACGACAGCTTTTCCACTGTACTCAGACATAGCTCCCTACTACAAGATACCGACGCAGTATTCTGTGCACAAATATTGGTGGGCCGGGCGAGACCCAGAGCACTACGAGTTCCTAGCCGATCCAGCCAGAGACTGCAGAAAGGAATTCGCGCAAAGTCTGATAGAGACGCTTGGCGACAAAGGCGACATTGTCGTCTATGGCACTTTTGAAAAGACTATCCTCGACAAACTCAAGGATGCTCTCCCGAGCTTTTCAGGCAAGATCAGGTCTCTGATCGGTCGACTAGTGAATTTGGAGCAGATCGTCAGTGCTGGTTTCTACCATCCTGATTTCTATGGACGCACATCGATTAAGAATGTACTACCTGTGTTGGTGTCAGAAATGTCGTACGACTCGCTGGAGATCAAGGATGGCAAATCTGCGATGGCTGCTTTTGCATACATGGCACTCGGCAAGTACAAGGGAGACGAAATCGAAGAAGTGAAAAAGAGTCTCAAGGCGTACTGCGCACAAGACACACTTGCTTTGTATAAGGTTCATCAACGATTGATCGAAATCTGCGGCTCCAAATATGAGCAGCAAGGATCACATCACCAGGCGTCGCTAGAAGGATTCTAGAAGGAAAGAACTCGCGATGAGCATTATTGTCGGCCTAATCATTGTCTTCGCCCTAACAAGTCATGTCTATTCATTCATGCATCCGGTTCTGATATCCTCAATCGTCTGAAGCATTGTTTTCTCGTCACGGCAGGAGTGGGTAAGCTCTTCTTTGAGCTATTCGTAGAATCCCTTGCCCTCAGCTGACGCCAGCGTCTTCGGACGCGCATGCACATCGTCAGGAATCTCAATATTGATTCTAGCTATTCTTCTTCAAAGAATAGTTCTTAGAATCCTTCTACTTAGGCTGATTGCATGTAAAACCAATCAACATTACGCGCGACCCTGTGATTGAGATTAAACGCAATACAAGTTGAATGACGAGCAGGGGATAGGTCAGCTGTTCAGCTTCGACAGGACGTGGCTGTGGATTCTGAATGGCTTCTCATCTTTCGCATGTTTCAGGCAGCTTGGCAGATGCGTATCTTGCTCTTGCCTCGATTGCAGCGCGGGACTCATTTATCCGATTGGTGACAGGAACAGCAGCGCAAGCGACCTAGATTCGTCGTCGGATCACTTGGTGCGGGCTTCTAG
>Ga0315289_10008704_pt1 | contig 14652 bp, 14 predicted proteins | sample YL17G11_40_MG_FD_203452 | JGI IMG/M metagenome (GOLD analysis project Ga0315289, IMG submission 203452) | Sediment microbial communities from Yellowstone Lake, YNP, Wyoming, USA - YL17G11_40 | ecosystem: Environmental > Aquatic > Freshwater > Lake > Sediment | place: USA: Wyoming | collected...
TATGTGCTATGATGCAGGCTGAAATTGTATTTTTTTTGTCCATTTTTTCTTTTTTAGCTTTTTAATAAACTTATTAATTTAAAATCTTGATTCAGTTTTTTAATAAACTTATTAATTTAAAATCTTCTTTCGTTATGCCTTTAATTAAAAATAAAACAATAAAATAAATCAATGCTGCTAAAAATACCATGACTATGCCTGTAAAAATATTCAAATTTATGAAATAATCATAAATAAATAAAAAAGCAAGCATCAGTAAGCTCGCCATAAGGGGTTTAATTATTGAATTTTTATCAGGCACGATTTTAAATTTTTTGCTGCTTAAAATAGACATGTAAAAGAGAAATGAATAGAGACTTATTGTAGTTGCTACTGCTGCGCCAATCAGCCCGTATTCCGGCTTAATTTTCACAAGATAGAATACCAGTATTATATCTAAAAATATATTAATAAATGCTGAGACTGCGCCAGATATTGCCGGAAATTTTGGTTTTTCTAAGGCGTTGAATAGCGTTGTATAAATGGTAGCAAACACCCCTTCAATAATAAGAAGGCTCAGAATAACTGATACGATTGATAAAGTTAACCTATATTCCAAGGGAACATATGCTTGGCCATAAAAAATAAGCAATGCTGGAATGAAAACATAGGCTAAACCTATTGCTGCTGGAAAAACAATTAAAGCGAGATAGTGAAAAGTTTTTTTAAATGCCGTTTTTAATTTTTCCCCTTTTAATTGCGTAAAAACTGGAAAGAGAATCTGGGCAAAAGATGTTAGACCCAAAACACCTGCAACAATAGTGAAAATGGCGGCATAATAGCCTATAAATTCTGCAGGTAAGAAATAAGCAAGTATAAATTTATCTACGTTGCCAAAAATAATTACGTTTAATGAAGCCAAAGCTAAAAAACTGGAAAATATAATGATCCTTTTTCTTTCTACCGGTTCTAAAGGACCTTTAATTAAAAATTTATATTTTTTATTAATGATTATTAAAGAAGCTATTGAGGCAAAAAATAAGGAGATAATTAATACTATGAATGCTGTTTCTACGGTCTTGTAAAGATGAAGGAAAATAAAAATTAAAATAATTCTTGATGCCTGAAAAATTGCTTCAATTAGTGTTAAATATTTTATTTTTTGAACTGCAAGAAATATTGGGTTTGCCAAGCCATATAGAGCGCTGATAAATAAATATATAGAACCTATTTGTAAAGGCAAAACTAAATCTGGTTTTTTAAATAAAGTTGCAATCAAACCTGCAAAAATAAATAAAAGAAGAGAGACTATTAGAGAGATAATAAATCTAAATTTAAATATAAACAAAAATCTCGATCTTGCTTCTTTTTTTGATTTATTTTTTCCTAAACTTTCAGATATATATCTTATTGCCGCTCCGCCAAGACCAAGATCTGTAAGTGTTACTAAAGTCAAAGTTATTGATAAAACAAGGCTATAAATACCAAAAAGCTCCGGAAAAAGCAGTCTTGCAACAATAATTGTGAAAATAAAATTGCCTATTTTTGCAATTGTTGCGGCTATGCCTTGAAAAAAAGTATTTTTTATTACTTTCTGCGTTGTGCTTTCTTGCTTATTTTTTATTACTTTTTGCGTTGTGCTTTCTTGCTTATTTTTTATTACTTTTTGCGTTGTGCTTTCTTGCTTATTTTTTATTACTTTCTGCGTTGTGCTTTCTGGCTTGGTTGGTTTCATTTTTTATTTATTTTCAGGCTAATTTTTTGTATTTCAATACGTGATAAATCAGGGAAAAAGCCCTTTTATATTTCTTGCTTTTCTTAAAAGAGCCGTGAATAATGTCAAGCACCATATGAAAAACAGAGCCAAAAAATACCGCCCAAAACAAACCATAAACTAGGGACAATATGAAGAGAAATGCAAAGGATTCTATTGTGTGAAAAATAATCAATAACTCCTGTTTTTTTCCTGATTTTTTTAATTTATCTTCCAATTCATAACGACAGTAATGATATGCCTTAACCAGACTTAAATTTTTTTTTCTTATTACATAAAACAAATAATGGTCGAAATCAATCAAAATTGATGAAAGAAAAAATAAAATCAAAAAAATATAATTCATATTAAACTGATATAAAATCAGTGATGCTAAAAAAGACAGGATAACATGATATTTTGGAAGCATTTTTGATTATTTGATTATATTAAAATTCATCATTATTTTATGCGCATATAATTTAATTGACATTAAATTTTTCTGTTGAATATTTGTAATATTAAATGACATCAATATCACTCATTATTGGCAAGTTTAATCTCAAATTTATTCTTTTGTTATTTTCTTTAATATATCTGCAAATGCAGGTCTTGTGATAAAAACACCTATCGTTATTCCTATTAAAGTTGTGACTGCAAATCCTCTCAACAAGCCCGCTCCAACCCACCATAAAGGCAGTAATGAAACAACAACAGTTGCATAAGCTCCAAAAATTATGAAAAAAGCTCTCTTGATTCTTTCTTTTAAACTATAGTGCTTGCCTGTTTTTGACTCATCTATCATAACTACCTGATCATCTACACCAGTTCCCACAGCAGCAATAATGCCCGCTATTCCTGCCATATCAATATTCCATTTGATTAAGGCAGCAACAAATAACGTAAGAAGAGTTTCTGAAATGATTGTTATTGTAACTGGTATGAAAAGAGAAAGATGCCTGTATCTTATATAAATAACCAGGCAGACTCCAATAAATGCTGCGATTAGTGCTATTATTACATTCCGTGTAAATTCTTTTCCCAATGTGGGACTTATTGAATCTAACTTGACAATCTCAAGTTTAAATGGCAGGCTTCCGGTAATCAGGATTGTCTGCAGTTTTTTCATATTTATTAAAGCATTTTCATATGCTTCCTGCTTTGTACTTCCTGTTCCGCTTCCGGAAATGGCAATTCTTGTCGCTGTTTGCCCTTTTAAATCAACATCAATAAGCAGTTCATCAACAAATTTGTCATCCAGATAAAGCCTTAGAGTTTCGTTTAAATAACCAGGAGTTGTTGTGTTTTCAGCAAGGTTTGATGTTATATTCGCATGTCTTTTTGCTGCCTGCTCTGATAAGTGCACCTCAAATAAAAATTTGCATATAGCTCCGTTCGATTCATCACACTTCTGCACATATGCGCACGAGGCATCATTTCTGCATACAAAGGTTATGTCATTCGCACCGCCAACAAAAACTGTTTCATTAGAAATCTTTGCCTCAAATTTTCCCTGTTTTGCAATCAAATCTTTAAGTTCTGATGGTGTTGAACCTGCCAGCTCAACAACCATATAGCTGTTTCCCTGCAAATCCCTTGCATCCCTTATATTTATATCTGTCAAGCCATAAACATTTAACCTGTATCTTACGGTTTCAAGCAAATTCGCCATTTCCTGCTTGTTTAATTCTCTTTCAGGCTTTACAAGTGCTCTTGAACCACCCTGCAAATCCAATCCTGTCTTAATTCTTGTTTTCTGGATATCTGAAACAATTATTCCCAAATTTTTATTTGTTAAAAAAATATAATTGTTTTTGTCCGTTTTTATTGTTATTTTTGCTTTTGGCTCAATGTTTGCTTTAATTTCATCAAAAGTGTAATTATCCAAAGAAAATCCGTTAATTTTCTGAATCTCCAAACCTTCTGTCAAACCAGATTTTAGGGCATTGCCGTAAACAAGAACTGTTTTATTATTTGCCAGTTCAAAATCCAGAGTTGATGAATTATATATAAAAGTTCTGTTTGCAGTTTCTATGATTATTCCTGCTTCATCTATTTTTATTGAAGATGCTATTTTACTGTAATCTTCTACATTGCTTATTGGCTGTTCATTTATTGATTTGATTATTTCGCCGGTTTTTATTCCTGCCAGATAAGCTGACGAATTCGGGGTAATTTCTTTTATAACAACTCCTTTAGAAAAGGCCTGGGGATTTACTATGAAAACTGCAGCAGTAATTAACAGTATTATTAATATCCAAATTCTCAGTGTCAATTTTGCCATTTTAGTTTATTTTCTTTTTTTCACACCACCATTTAATTATTGCGGCATTGCCAAGCCACGTTGAAAGTATATCTGCTGCTAATCCAATGCTCAATATAAGGAAAATTTCTTTTAGTATATCTGCCTGCGCTACAAAATAACCAATAAGAACTGCAACAAGAGATGTTAAAGTCATGATAATGCCTGTCTTAAATGCTGATTTGATTCTTGAGTTTAAAGTTCCTTCACCTTTTCTTTTTATTGCCTTGGTTGTGAGCATTATGTCTGTATCAACACTATAACCTATAAGCATCAGGAACGCTGCAATTCCTGCTGCTGAAACATTAATTCCCAGCATATCCACTACAGCCAATGATGTTAAAATGTCTGTGGCTGCTGCAAAAATCACTGCCAAAGACGGAATTGGCGTTTTGAATATTATAAATACTGTTATTGACATGAACAGGAAAGCTATAGCTAAAGCTATCAAAAGCTGATTATAGAATGCTTTTCCAAGAGCTGAGCCAGAAATTCCTGTGCTTGAATTCTCAGAATTTAGTTTATATCCTAGATACTCCTCAAGAACAGCTTTTAGCTTATCTGCATCAGCCACACTTTCAACTACAAATGCAAAACTCGTTCTTGTTGCTATGTCTTCAAGTTTCCTTACATCTGCATCTTCAGTCAATTTGCTTTTAAGAAAAGAGCTTAATTCATTTATATTGATGTTTTCAGCATAAACTGTAATTGATGTTCCTCCGGTAAGCGTGACATCCTTAAGCATAATATCGTTATGGTGAACGTAAAAAATAGCTATATAAGATAATGAGAATAAGAACAATAAAAACGCAAGAAGCATGATTTTTTTGTAGTTTTTGTCATACCAATCTGAACTGAAAAACTTTGTTTTTGGCTTTTGCTCTTTTGGCTGTTCTTTCAAGGATTGCTCCTTTTTCTGTTCAGGATTATGCTCAGTTTTCAAGGATTGCTCCTTTTTCTGCTCATTATTATGCCCAGATTTTTCCTGCAAATCTTCTGCCATTTTATTTTAATTATTATATTTTTATTTATAAAGCTTGTTAATATTTTTAAATAGCAGTATTTTTAACAATTAAGGCGCCAGTGGTCCAATGGCTAAGACAATTGCCTTCCAAGAACTTTCTTAGGAAGAAACCTCTGAAAGAAAACAAAGAAAGCAATTAATTCGGGTTCGAATCCCGGCTGGCGCATTTTTCTAGAGCAAAAAGTATTTAATAAGCGCTTTATAGACATAAATATGAATCCTGAAACTAATTTAAGCCAGAAAACTCTCAGAAAGAGAAAGAGAAAAAAATTAAGAAATCCAGACATACAGACAGATTATTCTTTCATAAAAATTTTAACTGGTTCGGATTTGTCTATAAGAAAACTGCCTTTGATGTCAATAAAGAGCGTAAATCCCGGCCCGGTAATCTGGCTTACCGCATGTGTTCATGGAGATGAAGTAGGCGGGATGATAGTTATTCAGGAAATTTTTAAAAAACTTAAAAAGAAACAATTGTTAAAGGGGATGATTTACGCTCTTCCTTTAATGAATCCTATAGGCTTTGAAAATGCTTCAAGGCACATACCTTTAAGTGAAGAAGATTTAAACAGGTCTTTTCCGGGAAATAAAAATGGCTCACTGGCTGAGAGAATGGCTGAAAAAATATTCAGCACAATAGAACAGACAAAACCAAGTCTTGTTTTAGATTTGCACAATGACTGGAGAAAGACTATCTGTTATGCGGTGGTTGATTCAAACCCCGGAGCAGCACACAAGGAAGCGTATGAAAAGACAAAAAATTTTGTAAAGAAAACATTATTTGTGGTTGTGCATGAAATTCATGAAATTGAAAAAAGCCTCACATACAGCCTTTTAAAGCAGGATATTCCGGCATTTACTCTTGAACTTGGCGAATCTTATGTTGTTAATGAAAAAAATATTGAGCTTGGTGTTAAAGCTGTGTGGAATATTCTGGCTTCTTTGGGAATGGTTGAACAAGAGGAAAGCTTTGATTACCAGATTGGTGAGGATATGAAGAATAAAACTTTGAATTATTCAGACGAGCCGGTCAGCCATACAAGCGGCATAATAAGGTTTTTAGTCAATCCAGGAGATATTGTAAAGAAGGGGCATCCAATTGCAAAAATATACAATGCTTTCGGCAAACTCCTTGAGACTCTGAACGCTGAAAATGACGGGATTATTTTGGGGCTTTCGGATTCCTCTGTTGCTTTTCCAGGAGTTCCTGTAATGTCACTGGGAATTGTCGGCTAAGCGATTCAATAATGTGCTGAACATAATTTTGTATTTTATGCTACCTAAATCATTATCTTTTAGAAACACATAAAATCAGCCATTTCTTTCCTTAATTTAAAAGTATTTGCCCACCTTGCATAAGCCTGCCATCCCTGATACATCTGCAGTATTTTTTCTTCATAAATCCCATCACATTTATATTGCTCCATTTTTAACAGCATTTTTCTTACATTTCTCTTTCTCAACAGTTTAAAATAATAAAAATTCCTAAATCCAACAAAATCAATGCCTCTTGAAAGAGGAATTATTCTTGATTTTTCTGGATGAAGTTCAATTTTTAATTTCTTGTTTAAAAATTCATTAATTTTGTTTTTCCATATTTCAAGTTGTAATTTTGAATGATGTAGTAAAATAAAATCATCAACATATCTGACATAATATCTTGCTTTCAAATTATGTTTAACAAAATAATCCAATTCATTTAAATAAACATTCGCAAAGAATTGTGAAGTCACATTTCCTAAAGGCATTCCTTTTTCAGAATTATTGCAATTTTTAATTATTTTTTCTATAAGCCATAAAACCTTCTCATCTTTTATTTTTCTGCCAATAATGTTCAGCAGGATAGAATGATTAACTTCTTCAAAATAATGTTTTATGTCTGCCTTTAAGCAGTAACCAGAAATATAATTATTGTCCTTAAAACTATTGGGAATTACTTTTCCGTTTCCTGAGATTTTCCTTATAAATTCATAAAATCTGTTCAAAGCATACAAGTTGCCTTTGTTTTTTCTGTTAGCACAACTGTCACAAATAAAAGTTTTATCAAAAATTGGCTCAATAACATTGCATAAAGCGTGATGAACAATTCTGTCCTTAAAATCTGATTTACTTATTTTTCTTGTCTTAGGGTCTCTTAAAATAAATGTCTTTAATGGTTTTGGTTGATAAATCTGTTCTTTTAATTCTTTTTGAAGCTGAAGCAAATTTTCAATAGTATTTTTTTCAAATTCAATAACATAATCTTTTTTAGTCTTGTGTTTTCTTGCTTTTCTCCAAGCAAGACATAAATTTCTTAAAGAATAAATTTTAGGATAGAGATATTTATGACTTTTCATATTGTTCATAAGTGTTAAAACAAAAGCCTCGGAAAAGACCATTCCAAACGCCCTGTTATCGTTGTTGAGGTTCCTGTTGTTGCCATTAAGCTCCGAACCATTATCAGGATGCCTGAACCACAGGACAGTTATAGCCAATTTACCATAACAAAATTTTCTTACGCCACCATCAATTCAGGTTTCGTAACAAAGACTACTTGCTGTTTTGATTGAATTTTATGACTTAAAATTAATTTAAACAATGTGCTAATAAACTGGCGTGTGGCCTCTTCTATTCTAAAATAGAACCGAGGCGAAACTAGAAAACAAGAAAGGTTTAATAATTTATTGTATAAGTTTGGCAATAAGATTCTCTAAATCTTTTATTTGCTCTGGTTGCAGGAATTTTCTTAATCTGGCAAGTTCTTTTTCTGCATTTCTTAAATCTGACTTAGTATATGCCAATATTTTTTGCGAACTGGCTTCGCCAGTTTCTTTCAACACCCCAAACGCCCTGTCATCGTAGCTGAGGTTCCTATTGCTGCCATAAAGCTCCGAACCATCATCAGGATGCCTGAACCACAGGTAATCAACTGCAGTTCCTTTTTGAACATCCACAAATGAAGCATCAATGGGATAAAATTTAATTCCATCGCGAACAAACTTATCAAAATATTGCTCTTCTACATCCTGAAAAAGAACTTGTGCAGTTTCACTGCCTTTTTGAATAACACAGACTTTCCTTTCTGGAAGAAATAATGCTCTCCTTTTTACTGGCTCTTTGCTCTTGTCAGCTTCAGCCATCTCTGCATATTTATCATAAACTTCCGTATCCAGCGTAACAAAATAACTTCCCTTTCTATTGGCTTTAACTGCCTGTTCAGCCATTTTCATATCTTCTATTAAAGGAGAAATCATTGCCAGAACAATGGGAGAATCTTTGGCATAAATTGGTGCATGGCATGCTCTTGTGGCATCTTTTGGACCATCGTGAAGTCTCATGTAAGCAACATCTCTAAGGGTAATTAGATGGGGAAATTCTGCACCAGCACTTTTAAGCTGTTGTATTTGCGAGTCTAATGGTGCATTGGAAACAACAATTTTTCCCAGTCCTTCCACTTCTCCGACTAATTTTGCTTTTGCCATTTTAATTTGTTTTTTATACGAAAAGCTCCTTTTTAAATCTTTCTTTTTTCTAAATTATGTAGTAGTAACGAAACTAAAAAAACGCTTCCGGCAGGATTCGAACCCGCGACTTCCAACTTAGGAGGTTGGCACTCTATCCAGCTGAGTTACGGAAGCATATTTATTTTTTCAGATAAATTTCAACTACATCCAAGTCTTTAAGTTTATGCTCAATGCCGCATCTTTGTCCCTGAAATTTGACGCTTTTTCCCCAGACCAAGGCATAATTAAAATTCATTATAAATTCCCTGCTGATTTTTTCTGCAAATTCATAAATTGATGAACCTTGTTTTAATATAATCGGAATTTTGCCTGTTTTTTTATAATGCTCTTTTGTAAAAATCCTTATAAGTTTAAGTTTTAAAAATATTCTGTCTTTCAACTCATCTATGTTGTAATTTGCCAGGGCAGAAACAGAAATATCTGCTTTGGACGGCACTTTTAATATTGTGTCTGATTTTGTATGAATTATCAGCATTTGTGTGGATATTTTTGCCCGTCTTAATTCATCCAAGACTTTATTTATTTCTTCATCGCCGACTGCAGTCATTGCGATTAAATCAGATGTTCTTGCTATGGACAGGTTTCTCGCATCTATCTCAATATTATTTCTTAATGAGGGGAGTTCTACAAGCTGAATTTTGCATCCGCCATAATCAAAAACTCCCTGCTCGGGCTTTGTTGTCGTGTAAGGCCATTCTGAAATTTTTGGATTTGCATTTGTCAGTGCTTTTAATAAAGAACTTTTTCCAGAATTCGCCAGTCCAATCAGAACAACCAAAGCATCTCCAGTCTTTTTTATAGTTTCAATATTTGATTTTGATTTTTTTGCCTGCTTTTTATCTTCGAGCTGCTGCTTTAACCTTGAGAGTCTTGATTTTAAGTTTGCCAGCATATTTTCACTTCCTTTATGTCTTGGCGCTTCCCTAATCATATCTTCCAGAGCAATAATCTTTTCTTCTGTTGTCTTTGCTGCAAGATATTTTTTTTCAGCTGCAGAATATTCGTGCGTTGCATTTACAGGCATTTTAATTTTATGTCAGTATCGTTAACTGGCATTTTAATTTTATGTCAGCATTATTAACTGCCATTTACGGGCATTTTAATTTTATGTCAGCATCGTTAACTGGCATTTTAATTTTATGTCAGCATCGTTAACTGGCATTTTAATTTTATGTCAGTATCGTTAACTGGCATTTTAATTTTATGTCAGCATTATTAACTGCCATTTACGGGCATTTTAATTTTTCCAGCATAAGCAACTATTTTTTAAAAAATCTAAATATTGTTTTCTTTTTTTGTATTTCTTTCTTTTTTGTTTTGATGAACCTGACTTTTATTCCATAAGCGAGAGCAGATTTTGCCTGAACATAATCTGCAGTGATCAGGATTGATTTGGTTTTATATGCTAATTCCCTTACAAGGGCATCTATTTCACCGAATTTTGCATATCTAATCTGGGAAGGAGAGGGCCTTTTCCCGATAAAGAGTATTTTAATGTTGTTTTTTTTCTTTAGAATCTGAAGCTTCTCAAGTTCCTCCAACCCGACAAATCCCTCTTTTACTCCGAGATTGGCGAGATGCTCAAGCTCGGCAACAACGGCGTTATGTATGATTAAAGTGCCCCTTAAACCTCCACATATCAGCTTAGAAATTATTTTTTTTATTATAGTGCTTGTATCCAAGACATATCTTCCATTCTTTATAATTATATTAAAAGAATTTATTGGCTTTTTTCTCTTGTATTCACTTTTTACAAATTTTTTTGTCTCCGGCGCCATTTTATTAATTTAATATTTTGGGGTATTTAAGCATGCTGGAAAATCTTTCAGATTGCTTGAAAATCTTTTAGATTTTCAGCATCCCAAAAATGCAAAGCATTTTTTAGGATTTCGGCATCCTAAAAACTTGTGAGTTTTTATGATATGCGGAGAGGAGGGCTCGAACCTCCGAACCCACTAAGGGACAAGCTCTTGAGGCTTGCGCGTTTGACCACTTCGCTATCTCCGCACATTTCTAATAAGGCAGTTAACTTATAAATATTTTCTTGATACGAAAAATATTTATGGAATAAATTTAAATCGGGTAAAAAAAACAGGGATAACAAAGATCCAGGTAACCTTAAAAAGGTCATTAGCAAGCACCGAAGTGCTATACTGAAAATCCCAGATTATCCTTATCCCTTATTTATTACAAGAATGAAAAATATATAAATTTTTTGGTACTTTGGAGTTACAAGTTTGGGCAAAATTTTTTGATACCGGCATCATCTCTCTTTGATTTTTTTATTGTAAAATTGCTTGGATGAAGCAAAACAAGGCAGGTTTAATTCCCTGGCGATTTTTCTGGTTTCTTTTCTGTAACCAAATAATGCGATTGGTTTTATTTTCAGAGGTTTGAGAAATATTGCCTCGTTGTATTCTACAAGCTTGTATTTAGATTTAGGCATTTCTTTATATCCCCTGCTTTTTCTGAAATCATTTACCTTTTTCCAGGCAACAAGCGGAGATGGGATTTCTTCTATCATTTTTTTAAAATCTTTAAATTTGAATTTCTCGTATCCCTTTATCAGCCTGTAGTTATAATAAATATGAAGAGCATCTTTTATCCTATAATACTGCACTATTATTTTGTTGTTTTTAGTTAATAAAGCCAAATCGAAAGGAAAAATATAATCCGGTTCGGCGTCTGTTTGAAATATGATTCCCTGCGCCCTGTATGTTTTTGTATAATTTTTATTCAATATGCTGCAAGCCAGTCTCTTTTCACTTCCAAAACTTATGGTGTTAAGTCTTATTCTTTCAGTTTTTACAATATCCTGCACAGTCTGACAGACTGCTTTTTTATTTTTGATTATGGTTTTAGTAGCAAAATCTTCTTCCAAAGATTTGACATAATACGCTTCTTTTTTCATTTATTTAGTAAAACTTTCACATTTTAAAACCTTATCTATATGCAAACAGAAACATTTAAAAGTCATTATATTTTATTGAATTTAGACGACCATAATAAGCTGGAAACACCCGTTCCCATCTCGAACACGGAAGTTAAGCAGTTTATGTTGTGGGTTGTACTGGCTCTAAACGGGAAGCCTACAAGTCGTCTACTTCTAAAATCATGAGAAAACATACTGATTTGAATGTTCTGAAGGAAATTGATAATTTATTTGAAAAAGCTAAAGAAAAAGCAAAAACTGATGCTAAAGCCTCAAAATATTGTGTTAATTCAGCGAGAAAAAAAGCAAAGCACGCAAACATATCTTTGGAAAAATACAGGAAATTATTCTGCCATAAGTGCAGTTCTTTTTTCATTCCTGGTTTGAACTGCAGAATAAGGATAATGAAGGATAAAAAAACGATAAAAAAATCAGTTAAATGCTTAGAGTGCGAAAATTATCACAGATACATTATAAAAATAAAATAATTAACTATCAAAATTTCTTGAATTTGCTTGTAAGCTCAATTAAATCAATATGCCCCAAGAAAACAGCCCTGCAGCAATATCTCTCTACTCCTAATTCATCTAGAATTTTTTTGGGCTCTTCTCCCTTTGCAACTCTTTCCTTGAATTTCTCCCATAAATGAGCTATAGGCTTTCCGCATGAAAAGCATCTTACTGGTATTATCATATTGCATATAAGAGAACTTTGAGCATTTTTAAAGGTTTTGCTAAAATACATCACAATATTTGATACCACTACATAATTAATTCAATAGCAAACTTTTTAAAGGCTTTTTGTTATCTTTAACAATAAAATGGCTCTTATAAAACTGAATAATGTCTGGAAGGTTTATGATATGGATGGCATTGAAGTGAATGCAATAAAAGATGCCTCAGCAGAAATAAACAAGGGAGATTTTATTGCAGTTATAGGGCCAAGCGGAAGCGGAAAAAGCACAATGATGAACTTACTCGGATGCTTGGATATTCCAACCAAAGGAAATGTTTTTTTAGAAAACATAAACATAGGCAGTTTGGATGAATCAGGGCTGGCGCAGATTAGAGGCAAAAAAATAGGATTTGTGTTTCAGCAGTTCAATTTAATACAGAACCTGACTGCTTTGGAAAACGTTATGCTGCCGATGATGTTTCAAAATGTCTCAAGAAGTGATGGGATAGAAAAGGCAGTGGAGTTATTAAAAAAAGTCTGATTATCTGAAAGAATAAACCACAAGCCAAACCAGATGAGCGGCGGAGAACAACAAAGGGTTGCTATTGCAAGGGCTTTGGCAAATGATCCTGAAATTATTTTGGCGGATGAACCGACAGGGAATCTTGACAGCAAAACGAGCAAAGAAATACTGAATTCATTAAAAAAGCTCAACGATGAGGGCAAAACTATAATTTTAGTTACTCATGACAAAGAAATTGCAAAAGCTGCCAAAAAAATAATTAAATTAAAAGACGGAATGATTGAAAAATGAAAAATAAAATGTTTATTGGAATATTTTTTGTATTTTTATTGTCTTTAATATGCCTTAATTTTGTTTCAGCATATGATGTAGACGTATCCTTGCAGAAATATTCTCCCTATCCCGTAACTCCTGGAGAAACTTTTGACATAGAATTCAAAATATACAACAACGGAGATGAATCTGTTGACAAAATAGCGTTAAATATTGCCGATGATTACCCTTTCAGGGTGGTTAGCGACGAGGTTAATGTTAGAAATCTTTCAGCTGGAGAATCTGAAATTGCAGAGTTTACAGTTTATGTTGAGGGTGATGCTCTTGAGGACGAGTATGATATTGAGCTTGAGTATAAAATAAATGATGACAAGGAAAGCGAGGATTTTGAAATAAAAATCATGCCAAAGGATGTTTTTGTCAATATCGAGTCTGTTAGCGCGTTCCCTGAAAAGAGCATTCCCGGACAAAGCACAGAAATAAAAATATTGATAAAAAATGACGCAAAATCAAATGTCAGGGACGTTATAATAAAAATAAACCTGAGTGATTTGCCATTTGCATTAATGAATGACGTGAGTGAGAAAAAAATTGATTCTATTGCCTATCAGGAGCATAAAGAAATTTTGTTTAACCTGAACGTCTTGTCTGATGCAGAGATAAAAACATACAAAATACCAGTGCATATTTCTTATTATGACAGCTTCGGAAATAACGTTGCCAGAACAGAGCTTATAAGTTTGGACGTATTTTCAGAGCCTTCTATGGAAATTTCAGTCAAAAAATCCGAATTGATAGAAAATACTGAGAGCAAAGCAGTTATACAACTGGTTAATAACGGATTAAGCAACATAAAATTTTTAGAAATCAGGTTTATAAATTTAGGCAATTATGAGATTACCGGAACAGATTATTATTATATTGGTGATTTGGATTCTGATGATTATGAAACTCTTGAAGTGAATATTATTCCCAAGCAAAAAAACATTGAATTGGTAATGGATTTAAGCTATAGGGACATAAATAATAAGATATACAACGAGCAGATTACTCTAAAACCGCAGGTTTATGACGTAAAAGAAGCGAAAAAAATTGGATTAATAAAAACAAGTTATGTTGGAACTGTTTTCTTTGCAATCATTATCTTGGTGGTAATTTTCTTTGTCTACAGAAAGATAAGAAAGAAAAGAAAAAATGTTTAAGGATTATTTTTTACTTGATTTAAATAATAAAAAAAATGTTTAAGGATTATTTTTTACTTGGCTTAAATAATATTACAAGACGCAAGCTAAGATCCTGGCTTACGCTTCTGGGAATATTTATTGGAATTGCTGCAGTGGTTGCTTTGATTTCTGTAGGGCAGGGAATGAGGGAATCCATAAATCAGCAGTTTGAACAATTTGGAATAGACAAGATAAGCATCCAGCCAGGAGCTGTTCAGATGGGTGCTCCGGGAACAAGCGTGACTGGTGCAAAATTAAGTGAAAGAGATTTGAGTTTGATAAAAAACGTTGATGGTGTTCAAGTTGCTACGGGATATTTCTTCAGGATGGCTAAACTGAAATATAAGGATAAAATAAGCTATGAGTTTGTCAATGGCATCGGTTTAGATGATGAATCCAAGAGATTGGCAGAAGAAAGCCAGAGTTACAAGATTGCAAGGGGCAGAAACATTGAACAGGGAGATA
>Ga0315289_10008705_pt1 | contig 14651 bp, 10 predicted proteins | sample YL17G11_40_MG_FD_203452 | JGI IMG/M metagenome (GOLD analysis project Ga0315289, IMG submission 203452) | Sediment microbial communities from Yellowstone Lake, YNP, Wyoming, USA - YL17G11_40 | ecosystem: Environmental > Aquatic > Freshwater > Lake > Sediment | place: USA: Wyoming | collected...
CGGATATTAACCAACTGCGCCTCCGCCTAAAGCTGTTTGCGGAGTTCCGCGACAACATGAAGATCATGCCCGCTGAACCAGGCGCACCACCACTCTCGGCGCGTCCTGTCGAGGAGCCCCTTGTCACACGCCAACGCTTCACCGAGAAGGGAGAGGTCATCGAGGAGCCGACCTACGCCACCGAGAGCGAACTAGCGGGCATCAAGCCAGAACAGGGAACACTTGGCATCGGCCCAGGCGAGCGCCCCATCGAGACGGCGGGGCCGATGTTCGCTGAACCCGTCCCCCCCGACATCGCCTCCTTCCGCGCTGCGACGGAGACGCGGGCCGAGCGTCTAGCCCAGTGGAAGGCAGGGTACAAGCCAGAAACGCCCGCAGCGGCACCACAAGCCCCAACAGGAGGTGTGCCGCCTACAGAGCCGCCCAAGCCGCCGACGCAGCCACCTACAGGCAATTCGGGCGCTGCACTCAATGACTACTTCGCGGGTGCTCCTGTAAGCGAGAAGGCGCAGCGGACACTCATACGCAGGTACGAGGGCGAGACAGCTTTAGAGAGAGACTTGTACGGCCAGCAACTTATCCAGACCCGCAGACTAGCTAGGAAGGCTCGTGAGTATTTCTCTGCCGCTGAAACGCCCCAATCCGCAGACCTCATTCAAGTCATAGATTATCCAGGTCCAATAGAAGAAGCCATCACTAAGGTTGGTCTTCCGCCCGAAGCTGCTGACACGGCTCGCGCCCTACGCCAAATCCTTGACCAAGAGACAGAAAAGATGCGGGCCATGATCCCCAACTTCGAGGGACGTGAGTGGTATTACCCACATGAGTATCAACCCGTCACCGAAAAGGTAACGGTAGGCCGAGGTCTTGGACGAGGCAGGTTCGGGGCCAAGCCTGGATACATGCGTCAGCGGAAGTTGGAAGGTACGATTCTGGACAACTTGGCCGAACGACCAGACCTGACCCTCAAGACGTGGGATGCCATCGAAACCGTTGAGCGTCGTGTCTACAGAGGAATCATTCACCGGCAGCAAGTGGTCATGCTGGAGAACATGAAGCGTACTGGACTCGCCTTACCCGCATCCCAGGTGGTTGAGGAAGGTTGGCGAGTACCTAAGATTGGGCCTGCCTTCGAGAGTAGGGCTGTACCAGGCCAACCCAATATCTACACGCAGCCTTGGGCCGTCCCTGGCGACATCGCTAAGGCACTAGAAGATCACTTCGGCACATCCGCCTTCAGCGCCAATGTCCCGCTGCGCGTTCTGCGGGAGGCGATTGCGACGGCCAAGTTCGTTAAGGTGTTCGGCGGCCTCTTCCAGAACATCGACTATTCGACACGGGCAATCGGCTACGCCACCAAATACAGAGACATCGCCATGTTAGGGGAGATTCCCAAGGCTGTCACTAGGGCCTACGCCCCTGGTGTGGACGCTAGTGTTCGGGCAATGGAACTCAAGGACGAAATTGTCCAAGCTCTCTATCGGCATGGTTTGAATCGTGAGGCTGGACTGGGATTTGTTGGCACCGAATACGAGAAGATGGCGGGCGAACTCAAACTCTTCAAGATTCCGATAGCTGGAAGGGCAGCAAAGGCGTTTGGTAGTGGGAGTTTCCGCAACGCTCATAACTCATTCGTTACCGGCATCGGAAGGCGCATCGTCAAGGCTCGTATGACTGGGGGAATGTCGTTAGAGGATGCGGCTGCTCAGACTGCATTGGACATCAACGAGAGCTTTTCGTCTCTCCCCAACTGGCAGAGTGTCTTTCGCAACCCGACGACGCGAGATTTCCTGCGGACTTTCCTCTTCTCGATGGCCGAGCAGGAGTCGTGGATCAGGATGCCCTTCAGACAGAAGACTCTTCTTGCGTCCATTCTTGTCGATGTGACGGTAGGGGCCAACATCCTGAACCTGATCTGGCATGGAGAACTTCTACCGGCGAGTGCCTACAAGCCCTTCACGGATATCCCAGGCGTTGACTACGATCCGACAAAGGAAGGCCCGAAGGCATTGGGCTACAATACTGGTTTCCTGCGGCCTGAGTTGCCCTTCACGGGGCCACTCGGCAGGAAGGAATACCTTGACCTTCTAGGTCAGGCGGATACCCCGATCCGAATCTTGGCCGACCCCCAGTTCGCTGCCGTAACGAGACTAGGTCAACTTCCCAGCGCTGTGATGCAGGCATACAGCAAGAAGGAAACCTTTGGGGAAAAGAAGATTGAGGGAGCTGGTGGTTGGGCAAGATTCGCCGCCAAGCAAGTAGCACCGATACCCACAACCTCAGTCTTCGAGGAAGCTAGTCGCATTGGAACGGTTGGAGCCTTGCTTCAGGCTGGCGGGATCAACGTCTCTGCCGAGCGGTTGGGGCCTCTCTTCCAACGACGCTACACAGAACTGACAGGCAAGAGTGAGAAGCCAGATATCGCAGAGACACGGACAGCCATTAACCAATACCCTGGATTACTAGAAATCCAGGTCGAGCGCGAAAAGGCCGGTGTGAAGCTAGGTGGCGATCTCCAATCTGCTATCCTCGCCCAACGAGATACTACTGAGGCTAACTTGGCCCAGATGATCCAGTCTGGTCAACCTACGGGGGTAGAGTTCCGCAAGGCATATCAGGACTTCCAAGCGAAACGGCGTGTCCTTAACGAACAGCGGGAATACAAGGAGCGCAAGGCAGCAAGCCCAGAGGAAGACATCGCCTTCAAGTATTGGGACGTTGAACTACAAACTGGCCCTGATGGTTTGCCTGACTGGGATACCTATTTTGCAGATCGTGACGCGGTGCTGGAGACCAACGCCGACAAGGTACCCGTTGAGGACATGAAGACGTGGCTACGAACCTATGAGACCGACTTCTGGCGTGACCCTACCGTGCGGGCCAAGGTTAATGAGATGCTGGACGCCGAAGCCGTGATGCAGACGTATTACAGCATCCCGGCCAAGAAGGGTATGTCCGCTGAGACAGGAAACAGGGCGGCGGGGATAGTTCGTAAGGCGCAGGCTACGGCAACCGCTACAGGATTGTCATTCAAGCAGGCACTTGCCCAGGTCGCACAGAACGCGGAGGAATACCAAATAGCCCTTCTCTACCAGAAGTTGCCCGATCTGACCGTGCGTAAGGCATACAAGAAACAACACCCCAAGGAGTTCGCTTGGTACTCAGACGTTCCGATTGGTCTCCAGGCGGCGGTAGGAGAATGAACTATGGGCAATTTCCATTCGGCAAACAGTCTGGCTTCCAGTAAAAGCAAGGTTGCCAGAGAAGAAGCATCACAATGACAATGGCAATCAGCAGGAAAACCCAACGTGGCGGGACACTACAGAAGTTGACGAGATCAACGAAATATCGCCAACACCTATACATAACCGCACCTCCCAACGAAACATTCTATCACAACCTTGACGCGGGAGGCTAAATGGTCTAATCTTTAACTAGCAAACAGATTTGGCCGAGGCGACAACGCAGGCCCCCGAAAGGGGGCCTTTTCTGTTGGAGGTAAAACGTGGCGAAAGGTAAGCCTTCCGAGGCTGAGGCCCCCGTGCTTCCAATCGAGGAGACGCCCCTACCCGTAGAGGTAGAGGCTACACCTGCCGAGGGAGCGCCGGAGGTTGCGGCACAGGAGAAGCCAGACTTTCGTGCCCAGTTCACAGAACTGCCGGAGGAAGAGCGCAAAGCCTTTCTCGAAGAGAACGCGGCAGAGATGGTAAGGCGTGCCGAGCAATCAGGCAGGGATAGCGCCTACGCCCGCTTGCAGGCCGAACAGCAACGTCAAGCCCAGGCGAATCAGGCACTCCAAGACACTCTGAGGAACCTGGACACGGAGACTGACGACAACAAGCGGGCTGGACACATCATAGCCTTTGCCCAGAGGCAGGCCCAAGAGCAGGCGAACCGTCAAGCACAGGCAAACCTGGAGAGCGTGAGGGAGAGTTTCGGCGTATCCCCAGAGGAGCACGACGATCTTCTCCACAAACTCCACCAGGCAGCAGCGCGTGACGGGAAGATCGCCACATTCGGAGACTACGTGAAAGCAGTAACGGGGGAGAGGTACATGCCTAAAGGCGAAGTAACGAAGCAACTACGCGCAGAGGTTGAGGCTGCCCTAGAGGAACGCCTGGGCAAGCAGCGCGAAGGCGAACCTGCCCCCGTATCGGTAGGGCAAGGACAGCCTGTGTCTTCTGGCTCTACCCAACTTGTACGAAGACAATACGCCGATGGCGACATCGACTATGAAGCCTACGAGAGAAAGATGAAGGCCCTCGGCGCTAAACCATAAGGAGGAAATTGAATGGGAATCCAGACTGCAACTACCGGGCAGTTGGAGAACGCGCAGAACATCGTAATCGCCAAGGCCCGGTACACAATGGAACACTCTCAGCCCTGTGTAGAGCTGATTGAGCATCTGAGGCTCGGCAAGGGCGAGAAGCAGATGACCGTACCCAAGGTCGGTCAGGCGACGGCGAGCGACTTGGTTGACGGTGTGGACTTGGTAGACACCCAGGAGATCGGGATGACGACCAACGACCTGACGACCGGCGAGGTCGGCCTGAAGTTCATCATCACCGATAAACTGGCCCGTCAGGAGAACGAGGATGTCTTCGCCATTATCGGACGGCAGATGGGCGATGCGATGGCTCGTAAAAAGGACACCGACGTAATCGCCCTCTTCCCGGCCCTCAACGGTGGAACGACTCTAGGCGCTACCACAAAGGTTCTGACACCGGCCAACGTAGCGGCTTGTATCGCCTTTTCCAAGGCTAACAAGTTCCCATCGCCTATCAACATCGTACACCACCCGAACGCCGTCTACGACATCACCGTGGGCCTGACGATCACGCCTGGTTCGACTTACCCTATCCCCCACGGTTACGCGGAAGACCTACTCAAGGATTTCTTCAAGATGACCTTGAATCAGGTCGCTGTCTTTGAGGATGGGAACTGCGCTCTCGGATATGGCGGCGTAGCTGGCGACGTTATGGGGGCCGTCTTCTCCAAGAACGCTATGTGCGTACTTGACCAGAAGGGGTTTGGGACTGAGCGGGAGCGGGACGCATCCCTTCGGGCAACCGAGGTTGTGGTCACGGCGGACTATGGCTGTTGGGAACTGGACGACAGTTATGGTGCTCCGATGCTCTACGACGCGACCGCACCGACGACCACTGCGTAAGGAGTGAGTCATGGCGATTGACATGGAATTGCGGGGCGAGTTGGCGAGTCAGGGTTTTGCCTTCTGCGAGATCAAGAACCTACAGCAGCAGCCGAAGGCTACCTACTATAAGGCGGACGGTACGCCCTTGCCGAACCTTCCAGCCGATCCGCGTTCCATGAAACGCTACCTCGCTAGAGGATTTACCCTAGCGCCTCCAAACGGGACGCTAGGGTTTGTATGCGATATCTGTGGTCAGTCAGGTTTCAAGGCAAGGATCGCCCTGGCTGGCCACAGGCGCAAGCACAAGAAGGAGTAAAGACATGAGTTTTGACACTAGCCTTTGGGGGTCGTTCGGTCAGGAAAAGGTCGTTACGACCACCAAGAAAGCACGGATCGGGGTACGCATGTTTCTCCCGGATGGCCGAGCCTTCCGGTACGGCAAGGCGGGAGAGGCTATCGGTGCGGGTATGTTGGTCCAGACGCCACTTGCCATCGCTGATCACGACATGGACCTGCCCCTCCAGGCTAACGCGGCGGTCGGTGATACCCATATCCACATCACCATCGCTACGACAGCCGTTACCAAAGACCAGTACGAGGACGGGTACTGCTACATCAACGACGGTGCCGGTGAGGGGCACGTCTACCGCATTACGGCTCACGCGGCTGCGGCTGCGGGTACAGTGATGATCCCCTTCATTCCCGAAGACGTCGTTGTCGAGGCCCTGACTTCAGCCACCTCGCTCTGTGGACTGGCAGCCAACCCTTACAACGGGGTACTACTCTACAACACAACCCCAGACGGGTGTCCCGTCGGCGTGGCCGCTGCAGAGATCGCCAGTGGCTCCTTCGGTTGGATTCAGACGTGGGGCTGGGCGTCTCTGTTGGTGAACGGTACGCAGGTTCTCGGCAAGTGCGCCGTGCCTGGACTCACCACCAGCGGCTCGGTTGACCCCCACGTATCCACTGGGGACGCGGGATTCAACGTCGGCTGCTGTGGGTCGGTGCCAATCGCCGTGAGTACCGACTACGGCCTCTTCTTCTTGACCATCGCACCGTAACTTAGTCGGCTTCGGGGGAGCTGGGCCGTTAACCAGCTCCCCAAGGAGAACTTATGCCTGAACTCTGGTTGCCCAAGCAGGAGGGCGAACGGTACGCGATAATCAAGCGCCTACGGCAACTCGGAGTCTTCGTCCCCGGCTGGCAGCAACTAGAGACGAGTTATCTACAGGCCATCCTCGAAGCTCAGGAAGAGAAGGCCACGAAACCAAAGCCCCCCAAGCCCGTGAGTACGATGCCACGGGAGCGGGTAGTTGCGGGATTGCGCGACTACCTGGACTTCCTGAAAGCCAAGAGGGAAAGCCGAAAGAGGTTCTACTGATGCCAGTAACGATTCGTAAGAAGGACGGCTACACCGTGCGGACGCCTGGTGGAGTGAAAAGTAAGGGCACCACAAAGGCCAAGGCCAAGGGGCAGGCGAACCTCCTGCGGGGGATCGAGCATGGCTGGCGGCCTACAGGAAGAGGCAAGAAGCGCTAGGAGAGAACCATGTCGAATACGAGAACTCAGTACCGCCAGGAGACGGCGAGGCTTCTTTCTGGGGCGCAGTTCCTCGAATCTACCGCGTCCACAAACGCCACCACGAATGTTGCTATCCTTGCAGACTACGCCTCCACAGTCATTCAGAACGATCACTTCATTGGCTTCGTCATGTACGTCTCCTACGACGCGGCTGCGGCGCATGGTGCCCCCGAAGGCGAATACAAGCGGATAGCAGATTACGTTGCTTCGACAGGAACATTCACTCTGGATAGTGCGTTCACCGCCGCCGTCACTGCCAATGACAAGGTGGAGATACACGGCGTCATTCATCCTGTTCTGATCCATGAAGCTATCGACCGCGCTCTTAGGAAGTCTCTCTACTACACCCTGGCTGTGCCTTCCGCTTTAACCGACGCGGACATGGAAGCGTCCTCTAGCGGCTGGACGGCAGGGGCGGGATGCACACTTTCTCGCACCGTAGTAGCGGGCGAGTTCTTCCGGGGCCTACAGGCCAGCAAGGTTCTTAACACGGGGGCCGCCGCTTCCTACGCCTACCAGCGTATAAACGCCGTAGCGGGCGACGTGGGCTATGTGGTGGCAGTCTCGCGCAACAACGCGATCACGACCTCCTCGAAGCTCGTAGTCTACGACCTCACGAACAGCGCCGAGATTGACTCCGTGACAAACGCTGAGTTCGATTGGCAGAGTCTTGGTGTTCAGTTCACCGTACCCACAAACTGTCATCAGGTTGAGTTCCGCCTTCAGAACATCACCGCTACCATCAACGCCTACTCTATGTGGGATCAGGTGCAACTCCTGTGGCAAGGCCAGAAGCGTTACGCGATGCCCTCCTGGGTGACAGAGCCTTGGCAGGTGGGCCGGACGGTGTACCAGATGGAAGGCTCCAGCTTCATCAACGACGGCCACATGACGGATCGGACGGCTGCGACGCGCTGGGAGCACATCAGAACCAAGAAGGAGCTAGCGACCGTCTACATCGTTCCCGACCCTCCGTTCAACAACACCTCTCCCGTCTACGTTGAGTGCCTGCGGCCTTACGCAGCCCTAGCCTCAGACTCGGCCACCTCTGACGCTGATTTGGACTGGATAGCGACCAAGGCCAAGTACGAGTGTCTGCGGATGCTGGCCGCGCCGATGGTGCCTACAAGAGAATTGGGCGAGTTCAAGAAGAGTCTCGACGAAGCGAAGATGGAGGCGGCGGCGATGGAGGCAAGGTTCCAGCCGAAAATAGAACAATCGTGGGGGTTTGCCGGCGAGGAATTGTTCTCGCTGAGACAGGTGTAACGACATGGTGATGAAGACCACCAAACTCCAGACGCCTACCAAGTTCGTGATCAACAACGGGACAAAGAACCTAGAATACGAGATCGCCCTGAACACCAAAGGTGTAAGGCAGTGGCGCAAATCCAAGAGGGCCATTCAAGAAGCCCCGCCCATACTAATCAAGCACTGGGACTCGTTGCACGGGGGCATGGGCTACTCGCGGGACGAGACCAGGGACGCGCCCTACGCCGCGCCCGTGTACGAGAGCGGGCCTGGGGTAACGTGCAGGCGCGGGTATCTGTACCCCGCGCTCGCTGTGAATACGGTCACATTCACCACCCCCACTGGTTCTGTTATTTCTGTGGATCGCGCCGCTGGGATCGGGGACTACCTCTACTATTTCAGCACATTCGGCACCAACATTAGGGTTCACAAGGTCGATCCCGCAGACGGCAGCGTAGTCTACGAGCGTACATTCTCAGGCTGGCCCGCTCCGGCAGGACAACCTACCGAGTTCGGGGGATATCTCTACGTTCCGAGTGCGGGAGGTGTGTTCAAAGAACTGACGACCATAGACGATGACTTGACATCAGCGATCCTCATGTCTGGTACTCCACCGACAGAGACGAGTTTTAGCCTGGGCGCAGATACAGATGATGATTACCTTCGGAAGTCTTCTGCGGCATCCTACGCCGCCGCACGAGCGTCAACGTCAGTACTCTACACTGGCAGTTCTGAGGATTACGTCGGGCAGGCTTTCGCCGGGGGAACTACTTGGCTCATATTCCGACCCTATTTGAAGTTTGACACCTCTGCGATTAACGACGCCGACACAGTTTTCACTGCTAAACTCAGACTATACCTAACGAACGATTGGTCGGATACCAACTTCACTATTCAGGTTCGGTCATTCACATGGAGCGGCGGCGGGTTAACGTCGGCTGACTGGCGGGCTACACCCAGTGGCGACACGTTGATCGGATCGTTCTCAAGTGCAGACCTTCCCGCCGCAAATAACTGGTTTGAGATAGACATAAGCACCGCCGCTATTAGTCTGACAGGGAATACAGAGTTCTATCTGATCAGTTCTAGGGATGATGACGATCCAGGCACGGCTCCAACTGGAAACGAAGGCATCACCTTTGAGGCGCGGGAGGCGGCAGGGACGAATGGTGCTCAACTCATCGTAACCCACGGGCAAGGGTTGACTATCACAGACAACACCGCTGCCGCCAACGCCTCTGGCGGCAGCGCCTTCACCATCTTGGGCGATAACAGCGATGACATCTTCTACTGGGGTTCTGCCACGAAGTTCGATGGCATCTACTTCAACATCGTGACGGCGGCGAATACGGCGATAGCCCAGGACTGGGAATTGTGGACTGGCGCAGCTTGGGTAGATTTCCCCTCCGCTGAGACAGATGGCACGAGCGGCTTCACTCAATCTGGCTGGGTGACGTGGGACTCGACTGCACAGACGGGTTGGGCCACAACTACCGTAAACAGTGTTACGGGCTACTTTGTACGAGTCAAGACGGCGACGGCTGCTACTACCTGGCCGACGGCTGACTGGACACCACCCTCGGATGTCTGGACGGATGGCCCGAAGACAGCAGACGCCAACCGCCGCTACGCTTGGCATTTCGGAACTGCGGGGAAGCTCTTGTGGCGCGTTGGGGACAATGCCGATCCGCCCAAACACTACGTCATCAACTCCTGCGCGACGGCTCCGCTAACCTATGGCAACTGGACTGACGTTGCTGACTACGTTATCGGCAAACCCGGAAGGAATATCAACTCCATCGTGGAATTGGGGCGCTGGGCCTACATTGGGAAAGAGGAGGGACTGTTCGGCTCGGACACCGAGGGCAACCAGACGAACGCCCTAGATTTCACTCGCGGCATCATCGCCTCAACGAATTGCAGCGACTCTATCCGCTGGCTCGGAACACTCGTAACGGTTCACAAGTCTGGACTGTGGAATCACACGGGCGTCTCTTCGGACAAGATCGGCGTGGAAACCCTCAAGGGAAACAACTCCGCTATCAAGGGTGGGCGCTACACGGCGCTGGCAACTGCGGGCGATTGGCTCTATGCGGCGTATCTCGTGGGGACGACAACCTATCTTCTTGCCCTACGTCCTGGGGATGAGGACGAACCCCCTTATGTTTGGTATCATCTCTACACTTTCGCCTCGACAACCATCAATACGATGTGGATTTCGGGGCTGACAACCAACCCAAGACTCTATCTAGGCATTACCGCTGCCCCTTGTTCCGCCGCTTACATTATTCTAGCTCAGGACGGCTCGCCCGACCCGACAGATGCTAATGTCACCTTCCAGGCCCAGGCGAACGATCTTGACTTGCCTGCCGTCGATTGGGGTATCCCCGGAGTACCCAAGCACGGCCACATGGTTGAGGTCGTGACGAGTCAGGCTAAGGGAACTGGCGGCACGGTGAAGGTCTACGCAGGCTGGGACGGCACGACGCCCGCAACGCTACTCGGAACGATTACAACCGCTACTAAGACACAATGCTTCTTCGCGGGGGGCAATACGCAGGGAACGCATTGGGGCTACCGGCCTCAGATTCGCATACAGAACACGGGCCACGCCTCTAACGTCCTGCGCGTCGAGAAGGTTTCGCTCTACTGCGCCGCCCGCCCGCGCAAGGAACCTGTAATCACAGCCGTCGTCCGGTGCGGGGATAATCTGGACAAGTTGCGCGACGCCAAGACGATGTATGACGACCTGGAAGCCCTAGAGAACGCGGGTGTCTACTTGGTGCGCGACCCCGACGATCCTTCTAGTGGAACCTTCTATGCCATCGTCGAGAACGTGGACGAATACAAGGGGGAGCAACTAGCCGATTACTCTGGAGAACGCCTACTCTCGGTAACTCTCAGGGTGATTGAGTATGTCTAGGGGAAGGACGCGGCGCGACGAACTAGAAGAAGAACAGCGTCGTGCGATTCTGGAACAGGATAACGTCCTAGCTGACGCTAGGATGAAGCCTATCATCCCCAAGTGCAACTACAACGCAACAGGCGCACCCGCAGTTACTGACGATCTCTCCAAGGGTTACACCCCTGGCTCTATATGGGTCAACGTCACAGGTGACAAAGCCTACATCTGCGTTGACGCTACGGTAGGGGCAGCGATATGGAGAGAAACGTCAGCCATCGGCGCTCCTGGCTCTGGCAGCATGACCTCCGTAAAAGAAGCTGGGTCTTTGGTGGGAACAGCCGATGCCGTCGCCATAGACTTTGGTGCTGGATTTGATGTAGCTGCGGTAGGCACAGACCGCGATGTCACCCTTGACCTGTCAGAGATTGCAGCGGGCGGGGAACTCGCAGGATTTATGGACGCCCCTACAGTAGACGCCACGCACTCAGGTTCAGCGCACCACAACCCCGTTACGCTTGGCGATACTCAGCACTCGCTAGCAACCCAGGTACTCTCAGGCACAGCCGCAGGCGCGGCACAAGCAGGCCACGTCACTACAGCAGCACAGACGTTCTCTGGTGTTAAGACATTTGCCGACGGCATCCTTACCGACACCGTAGACGAAGAGACCCTCGATGCTGGCGTCACGGTAGAGGACGTACTACTGAAGGACAAGTATATCCAACTTTCTGAGCTGACATTAGGAGAGTGCGACGACCAGGTAGATACCAGCCTAAACGATGCTCACGAAAATGCTCTCGCTGGTCAGATGGGTGTTGCAAACTCTTATCTTATGGTTACTACCAATGATCTCGATGTAGGAACCTATTGGGGAGGCGTTCGCTTCGACAACGGCCCCTTCCCACCCAAAGGTTCTGTCGTCACAGCAGCTTATATTTCTGGTTACCTCTGGGACACCGGTGGTGATGACGCCTACATGGATATTTACGCCGATGATCAGGCAGGCCCCCTAGCGTTCACAACTACCGCCTCCAACATATCTGATAGGACTCTTACAACTGCTTCCGTTCCCTGGATTGCAAATGGGATTGCAGCGGGTGGGGTGGGTTGGTATGACTCGCCTTCGCTTGTGACCGTCATTCAGGAATTGGTAACTGCCTACGATGTCACATCTATTGCCCTAGTCCTGAATCCTCGCCGGACAGCTGGTGTCGCTAAGAGCCTACATCTCTATGCCTATGATCAAGCTGGCAATGTTTCAGGTGCCAAACTGCACATCGAGTGGGCGGCGGGGCCAACGGGAGTTGCCAACACAGCCACCGTCTATGCTAAGGAAGATACAGATACCGTTACCAAGCTCTACTATAAGCAAAGTGATGACACCGAGATTGGGCCGCTGGGTACAGGCGGTGGCGCTGGTGCAATAGGGCCAATCGGTCCTCCCGGCATAGATGGCGGGGAAGGCGAACCTGGGGAAATCGGCCCGCCAGGGCCTACTGGTGCGGCTGGAGCCGCAGGAAGTGCGGGTGCCGCTGGCGCGGCAGGCATCATGGGGCCTCCTGGCATAGACGGGGAAGACGGTGAACCTGGCCCACCGATTCCAGGCCCTGCGGGAGCAGCGGGGAGTACCGGAGCAGCAGGGCCAGCGGGCGTTGGCCTCATGGGACCCCCTGGTTGGGACGGCGAGCAGGGTGAGATGGGTCCGCCAGGTCCACCAGGGATTCAAACCCTTATCCTCTCAGAGCGAGCAACACAGGCTGTCGCTGCTGCCACCACGATCTCCGTTACCGATGGCACACCCATCACACCCTTCACCACATCGGGCAACATCACGAATACAGCCGCGCCATTTATAGCAGCCGGACGCGACGGCCAGCTCGTCATCCTCCGTAATGATAATGGTAGTGGGACACTGACTATTAGCGACACGAACATTGGTGCAGGTGGTAGCCTACTCAGGCTATCAGCCAACACGGTGACGATGGCAGCAGGTTCATCTATGGCTCTCATCTACAGCACGATTCAGGCAGCTTGGGTGGAGGAATGGTATATGGCGATGGTTGCTGTTACCCCAGCCATCCTCACTCACACCATCAACATCGGGGCAGGCGCATCGAACACCCAGGACGCCGAGGTTGCCAACGCTGGGACTCACACCCCGACGTTCGCCTGGACGTTTACCGGCGTCCCTAGTTCAGGGACGGTGAATATAGATGCTGGTGGTGGAGAGGTCAATCCAGCCGATTATCCTGCGACTATATCGGCACCGTTCACATCTCTAGTAGGGCCAGCCTTCAACAAAGGCACATCAGTTGGAACCGTGCGATCATTCTACCCCAGCATCGTAGTGAACAGCGTAACGAAGACGACGCCGACAGCAAGCATAACCTATATCAACCGCAAGTATTGGGGGCCGAGTACTGAGACGACCACTCTCACAACGGCACAGATACTTGGGTTAGATGCCGACGCTCATGGTGGTTCTATGCTTTCCACCATCGTTCCGATAACCTTTTACCCAACCATCGAGGCGGGTGAATACTTTTGGTTTGCCTACCGCTCAGCACTCCGCGCCACCCTCTACCTGACGATTCAGAGTGAGATCGCAGGCTTCACCGAGAAGCAGCAAGACGTTGACCATACCAACGATTCTGGCTTCGAGGAACACTTTGACACATGGCGGGCAACGACAGCAGCGGTAGGCGCGGTGACGGCGGTTGTATCTACCAGCGCAGGCACTAACCGCTTCTACATGGGGCCATCTACCGACACAGACCCCATCAGCAACGCCAACATCCTAGCCCTAGACGATACGGCAGATGGTGAGTCGGGGTTGTATTCCACACAGGCAAGGACATGGAGCGCCATCAAGATTGAGGCGGGCGAATACCTCTGGTATTGCCACCCCGATAGGGTTGCCGACCTCGCTACCATCAAGGACGGGACGACAGGGTTTGCCATCGCAGGGTCGTATCGAACGAACGTGAGTCACACGAACCAGTACGGATACATTGAGGACTATCGCTGCTGGCGGTCGGACAACACAGGCATCTACCCCAGCGGCGAGAATATCGTAATCACATGAGGTAGTTCCTTAAAGGAGGGACAAGAAATGCCAGCGAAGAATCCACGACAACTGCAGACCGTAGCAACGGTTCCCACCCTAATTGTGGCGGTGGTAGATGCAGGCACGGCCACGGCGCTGTCTGCTGCTCCAGGGACAGGGCTAGAGCACGTCGTCAAGCAACTCATCATCGTCAACAATAATACGACAGCCGAGGTGGTGCAGATATACTACTGCAATAGCACCACCGTCACCTCTGTGAATAAAATCATAGAGACTACGGTGGCGGCTGACTCCACTACCATTCTCTATGTGAACTACAGGATTGCCGCTACCTACTACCTACTTGGCGAATCCACAGTAACGAACAAGACCGCCGTCACAATCATTGGAGACGTAGAGGTTGCATAGTGGCTTAGAGGAGTAACACATGCCCATCCTGATAACCGGCCTGTTTGCGCCCTCTGGTGGCGCGGACTCGTTTGATCTCTACGCCCCAGAGGACATTCAGGCTGGCAGTGTCAACGTCGTCCTCCAGGCCATTGCTGGTGGCTCATTCAAGGGCGGTAGCCATGCCACGTCGCCTGCAGGGGAGATCGTTGCCCAAGTCAAGACTACGACTGCCGCTCCGACTCACAGCGCAAGCCTTGGAACTCTGTGCTGGAATAGCGTTGACCTAATACTCTACACGAATAACAACG
>Ga0315289_10008706_pt1 | contig 14650 bp, 8 predicted proteins | sample YL17G11_40_MG_FD_203452 | JGI IMG/M metagenome (GOLD analysis project Ga0315289, IMG submission 203452) | Sediment microbial communities from Yellowstone Lake, YNP, Wyoming, USA - YL17G11_40 | ecosystem: Environmental > Aquatic > Freshwater > Lake > Sediment | place: USA: Wyoming | collected...
AAAAGAAAAAGAAAAAGGCCGACCAACCCAGCAGACAGCGGACACGGACGCCGCTCTCTTACATGTCTCTGGATCTCTCTCAAAAAGATCCATCACATTTTTTTTATAAAAGCGCTCACGCCCCCCCCCCCTCCCCCCACACCCTCATCGCGCCTTTGCGGGGCGAGCAAAGAGGCGTCTCACCCCTCTGCAATCACCTGGTGCACGGCCGCCGCCGCGTCCGGGCTGCCCCCCCGCGCGCTCAGCTTCAGCGCGACGCACCGGGCAGCGTCCATCCCAAACTGGACGCGGCCGAGGGCGGCCACCCCGCCCGGCAGGCCGCCCGCCACGCACACCGTGTGCGACCGGGCGTTGGGCGGGACGGCGTCCGTGCCGCCCGCCGCGGCCAGGCCCAGGACGCCCAGGACGGCCTCGACCGCGTCCGCCAGGGAGGCCCGCTCGCCGAGCGCGTACTCGTCGACGACCTCGCCCGCCTCACCCGCGGCCTCCCAGGCGGCGCCCCAGTCGCCGCCCGCGGAGGCGGGCAGGCCGGGCGAGAAGTAGTCGGCCGCGCCGATGGGGACGGGCTCCAGGGCGTACTCGTCCTCGTACCCGCCCTCCTCGGCCTCGCCCGTGGACGGGTCGATCTCCTTGACCAGGAAGCGCAGGGTGGCGGGCAGGGCGGCGGACGGGAGCGGGCACGCCGGGTCCGGCTCCGCGCCCGCCGCCGGCCGCAGTAGGACGTACGCGGTCGCGGGCTGCCCGGCCGACAGGGCGCCCGGGGCGGGCAGCGACAGGGCCTCCTCAAAGCGCGCCCCGCCCGCGTCGGCCAGGTCGATCGACACAGAGACGCCCTCCAGCACTTGCTCGCTCACCGTGTTGACAACCTCGAACGCCAGCATCACGGGGCCCGCAATGCCGCCGGGGCCGTCCGGCTTGAAAACGTGCTTGGTGACGGAGACCGCGTACTCGGTTTCCTCCTCGGTCAGGCGCAGGGGCGGCGTGGAGTGGGAGGGCGGGCCCAGGAAGGCGAGTTCGGGGACGGCCGCGAGCGCGTCGGCCGCGGGCGGCGGGGGCGGCGGCGCGAACGCCGTCGCGGCCGCGGCAAGGCCCCCCCCGCCCCCGCCCCGGGACGTCGGGGACGCCGCCCGGGCGCGGGCCAGGGGCGGGGGCGCCGCCGTCGGCACCGCGCCCAGGTCAAAGGGCTCGTCCGTCGGGCCGGCCAGATAGGCGGCCAGGGCGGCTTCCAGGGCGGCCGGGACGACCGCCTGGGCGGCCGGGGTGGGCGGCGGCGCCTCGCCGCCCGGGCCGCCACCCGCCGCCTTCTCCGCCGCGTCCGCCGCCTCCAGCGCCGCCAGCGCGCACGCCGCCCGGTCCCGGACCTCGTCATCCACGTCCGGCAGGGCCCGCCGCAGCAGGACGCTAACCCGCGGGCGCAAGGCGGGGAGGGCGACCCCGAACTTGGACAGCGCGCTCACCGCGGCCGCGCGCACGGCCGCGTTCTCCAGGATCACGCGGTTGTAGATCGACCGGATGTAGCGGGCGGGCGCCGACGCGGCGGGGCCCTCCCGCCCCAGGACGTGCAGGATCTGGGTGGATAGGTGCGTGAACTCGCAGTCCTCAATGAACTCGCACAGGTGGGCCAGGCCGGGCTCCCTCGCGTCCGGGATCGCGGCCAGCAGGCAGAGGAGCGCGTCGACGATCGTGCGCTTGTACTCAAAGCCGCCGTCCTCCCGAAGGGCGCCCGCCAGGAACGCCATCAGCGGGCGGTGCTTGGCCGGGAACTTGAGGCCCAGCGCCCGCACTGCGTCGACGACGACGCCCTTGAAGTCGTCGCCCAGGTCGCCCATGAACCCGCCGACCGTGGCCAGCAGGCGGTCGACCGAGCCTTCCGACCCGGTCTTGAGCAGGGTCGTGATCGCCAGCGTCGCCACGCTGCGGTTGGGGTCGGTGATGAGGGCCTCCAGGTCCGGGTTGCAGGCGGCCGCCACGGCGGCCGGGTGTGTGCGGGCGATGGAGGCCAGGGTGCGGGCGGCCGCAAAGCGGAGCACGGGCTTGGACGACCCCAGGAAGAGCTGAAGGACGGACACCGCGGGCGCGAGCTCGCGGGGCGTCACGCCCGGCAGGGCCGCCACCGCCCGGGCCGCCTCCAGCGTGACCATCTCCGCCTTGTGGCGCAGGCAGGACTCCAGGAAGTCGTAAAAGGGGCGGGGCTCGCCGGGGGCGCCGCCGCCGCCGCCGCCCACGGGCGGGCCCGCCTCGGCAATGACCTGGGCCACAAACCGGACGAGGAGGCACTGAGCGAGCGGGGAGCGCACCCCGCCCCGCACCAGCTGGGCGACCAGCTTGGAGACGGCCAGGCGGTCGCCCCGCCGCAGGGCGTGCGCCAAACCGACCGCGTGGAACTGGACCATGGGGTGCCGCCCCGCTGCGGCCTCCCCGACCTCGCCCGCCCACCGGCGGACGACCGAGGTGTCGGGGTTGGCCGCGAGCAGGTGCGTCCCCGCGACCAGGACCGCCGACGCGACGGCCGGCGACTTGTCGACGACCGCCTGCTTGAGGTACCGCTCAATCTGGCCCAGCAGGGCCGGGTCGGTGATGGCGCACAGCACCCGGATCGCGTTGGCCCGGTACAGGTCGGTGGCCGAGTTCATGTCCTTCATGAGGGAGGAGGTGATGATGATGACCTCGTCCGGGCCCGGGCACACGTCCTTGGTGATCAGGTACACCATCCGGCGCAGGCAGGGGTCGCCCGCCTGGAACAGCTTGGTGACGGCAAAGAAGACGTCGGACGTTTCCTTTGGCGTGAAGGCTTCGCCCTGGGCGAGGAGGTAGAGGAGCTTGGTGATGACCTGCGTGTGAAAAAAGAGGGAGGTGAGGGGTGGCAGCGGATGCGGGATGAGGCGCGCGTCGTTTCTCTCTCCGCCCGCGCGCAAGTGCTCCCGCCCCGTCAGCCACAAGATGTCAAGGTGCAGCCTCTCCAGTGGATGGCCGCTCGCCTTGCCTTGCCCCCACCAGGAAGAGAGCCCGGCGTGTTTACAGGCGCGGGTCCCGTCGCCCCAATGCGCGCTGGCGCAAAAAAAAATGAAACAAAAGACGCTCCTCTCCTTTTTACCTGCTGGCACTTGCGCGCATCGATGTGGGGGTCGTGGAAGACGCGGGCCTCCTGCAGGACCAGCCCCTTTTCGATGCCGTAAAAGGGCGAGTACTCGACTGGAGGTGGTGGAGAGAGAGAGGAGGAGGGGGTGAGGGGTGGGCGGATCATCGGCGCGGGTGCGCGTTCTCGTCTCTCTCGCGTTTTTGTGGAGCGTCGGGCGGACCGCCCCCGCTGAGCAGGCTCGGCAGTCATTCCGGAGGAGGGGGAGTGGCAGGCCATGTGATGGGCGGCCCTGGCATTCGCACGGGTGCCACCGTGGGGCGCGCGCGACCCCCACACGCCAGGTCGGCGTTCGATGCTTGAAAAAAAACTCGCTCCTTTTCCTCACCATCATCGTCCCGGTCCTCGTCCTTCTTGAACTCGTTGCCCCGCAGCGGGGCCTGAGAGTCCTGAGCGTTAGCAGCCATGACGAGGAGGAGAATTTAGAGTGGGAGGGTGAGAGGTTCTCGCACACGCCCCTCGCGAAGGGAGGAGAGCGCGGGCCCAGCAGCTAAAGACACGTAGAGCGCGCTCGCGGGCTGGGTGGAGAGAATGGAGAGAGATGAAGTAGCTCACTCGTGCTTTTCCACGTTCCTATTTCTCATCTCGTGTGCGGCGTCCCCTCTCGGTCGCCCACCTCCCGCGCACCCTCTCTCTCACACACGAGGCGTGACGCCTCAGACACACCCAGCTCCCTGGGCCCTCTCAACCGGCCCGTGAAAACACCGACGGCGACCGTCGCCTCTTTCCCTCTCCTTGGCCAGCCGTCGGCGGCCCGCATTTCGTGTTGGTCTCTTCTCCTCTCACCGCCAGGAGAGAGAGAGCGTCTATCTCCAACCAAGCCTACCACCTGTGTGACCGCTCAGCCGCCTCATCACCATGGCGGACACCGTGCGGTGCGTTGAAAAGTTGAAGGAGATAGGGAAAAAGACGCCCGCATGCGGCACTCGCTGCACCCCCCTTTTTTTTTTTTTTTTTCAACCCGCTCCTCTCACCCTCCATCTTCCCCGCCCATCTCTCCTCTCTCTTGAATCCCATACCCAGGTACCTCATGGAGCAGATGGTCCCCGAACTGGAGGACATGGTGGCCCGGGCCTACTTCACCGGCGCCGAAGCCCGGGCTATCGCCGCCCGGCGCCAGGCGTTTGAGTACAAGCTCAAGCGGAAGGCGCCTTTGCTGGCCGATTTCCTGGCCTACATCGCCTACGAGGCCGACCTGGACGAGCTCCGGGCCGCCCGGCGGGCGCGGGCCGCGGAGGCCGGCCACGCGGGCGCGGCTGGCCCGCCCGGCCTGGCTGACCGGGCCGGCCAGCGCCGCATCCACTTCATCTACGCGCGCGCGGTGCGCAAGTGGCGGGGGGACTTAAGTCTTTGGCGGGCGTGGTTGGGGCACTGCGCGGCGACGGGCGCCGCCCGCCGGGGGTCTCGCGTCGCCGCCGCTGCCCTGGCCCTCCACCCCAGGGAGCCCGCCCTCTGGGCGGCCGCCGCGGAGTGGGAGTTTGGGGGCGGGGCCGCCCGCACGCGCGCGCGTGGTGGGGGCGGCAACCCGGCCGCCGCGCGGGCCCTGCTCCAACGGGGCCTGAGGGCCAATCCCGACTGTGATGAGCTGTGGGGTGACTACTTGCGGCTGGAACTGGCGTACGCAGCCACCCTGCGGGCCCGCCGGGCGGTGCTGGTCGGGGATGGTGGAGGAAAGAAGAATGATGATGGGGGGGAGAAGCAAGCACCTCCCGCTGCAAAGCGCGCCAGGAAGGCGGCGGGCGCCCGCTCTCCTGCAGCTGCTTCTGATGATGACGACACCGCTGCCGAGTCATCTGGCGATGAGGATATCGGCGCGGTGGAGGGCGAGGTCGCCACCACGGGCGCCGCTCCCACCACCACCGCTGCCCCAGGCACCCCGCCCAGGGCAGGCGGCGATGCCTCCGAGACCGAAGCGTCCCGCCGGGTCCTGGACGGCGGGGTCGCCGCCCTGGTGGCTCGGTCGGCTGTAAACGCTCGGCCGGCATCCCTGCGCCTGCGCCTGGCCCTCCTGGATGCCCTGCACGCGCCAGACGTGCTGGCCGCTTCCCTGCCTGGCGCGGCAGAAGCGGCGTCGGGGTTGTACGCATCTCTCACTGCCGACTTTCCGACCCAGCCCGCCGCCTGGGAGGCTGCCGCTCGGCGGCACGTCGGCCCGTACGCGCCAGCCGGTGCTACTTCAGCTACCGCCGCGCCGCCCGCCAAAAAGCAGGCGCGTGGGCGGGCTGCTGCTGCTCTCCCTTCTTCTTCCGCTCTCCCACCCGCTGATGCGGCCGCGGCCGCCGTCTTCGATGCCGGCGTCGCCGCCTGCCCCTCCTCCTCTGACCTGTGGGACACGTACGCGGGTTTTCTTGCGGAGCGAGCTGGCAAAGCCGGCCGAAATGACGGTGCCCCGCTGACGGACGCCCTGCTGTCTGTTTACCAGCGGGCGGCGGCCGCGGGCTGTGCGTCGGAGGCGGCCCTCCTCGCCTGGCCCCGGGCCGCCCTGGCCGCCGGCCGGGTAGGGGAGGCTTTGGAGGCCGCTGCCGCTGCGACGGCCGCCGCCCTTGCCTCCGCCCCCGTCTGGAAGCAGCGCCTGGTGCTGGAGGCCCAAGCCAAGCCGGATGGCGCGGCCCTGGCTGCCCTGGCGGCGGAAGCCGCGGCCTCCGTGCCGCTGGCTGAGGCCGGGCCCGTGTGGGAGCAGGCCTTCTTGTGTGCGACGCGCTTGGCGGATGGACACACAACCATCCCAGCCCTTGCCGACGCGTTCGTAGCCGCCCTGGCGGGCGCCGCCCGCCCAAAGGGGCCCGTAAGTGGCGGCCTGGGCGCGGCCGCGGCGGCCGCCCTGGCGGCGGTCACCACCGTCGGCGGCCCACCCGCCCGACGGACGCTGGCGGCCCGCATTCGAAAGGCCGGCCCCCCGCCGGGTGGGGACTTCTTCGACGCGTTCCTGGAGGCGGAGGTCAAGGAGGCGGGCGGCGGCGGCGGCGACGGCTTGCCCTCTCCATCCATCACTGCCTGGTTTGAGGATGCGCTCGCCGTGTACGGCCCGGCCTCGCCGGCCCTGTGGCTGCGCTACGCGGCGTGGGGCCGGGCGGGGGCGGGTAAAGGAGGGGGCGACCTGTACTGGCGGGCCACGAAGGCGCTGGGCGAGGAGCACGTGGGCGCGTTTGTGGACGGGTTTGGGCGGCTGTAAAATGATTTGGATGATGTATCAGAGATGAAGGAAAGTGGTTCTGAAGCTGACAACACACGGCCTCGTCTCTCTCTACTCCGCCCCGCCCCTGGGCTTGCTCACCGCCTCTAGCGCCTTCTCACGCAGGATCGCCAGGTCGGGGGATGGGAAATTGGCAGCGGCGGGCGGCGGCGGTGGCTGCGGCGGCGGCGTCCGCCCGCGCTCCCGCCTGGGCGAGCGCTCGCGCGACCTCGATCTCGACCGCCGCCACTCCCGCCGGCTCTTGTCGTCACCTTCCCGGCCTGGCCGCCTCTCGCGATCCCTGCGAGGGGACCGCGACCTAGACCGGTACCGCCTGCGCGGCGACCTCGACCTCGACCGGTGGCGGCGACGGTAGGGCGAGCGAGAGCGCGAGCGCCGGCGGCCGTGGCGATGGCGTGGCGGCGACCACCGCCGCGCTCGGTCGCCGCCACTCCCACCCCCACCCCCTCCACCTCTCTCCCGGGCCGCCACAACCGCCTCGGCCTCCGCCAGGCGGGCCGAAATGGAGTCCTGGGCCGCCTTGGCGGCCGACACCTTGGCGGCAGCCGCTTCCAGGATCGCCAATGGCATGCCCGCCGGGTGGGCGACCGCGGATGCCAGCAAGTCCCACAGCTCGGCTGTGAAGGGGGCAGCCGACCGTTCCAGAAAGCCGGTGAGGTTGATTTGGAGCAGGCGCGGGTCGACGGGCTGTGTGTGAAGAATGGAGATGAACGAAGGGAGGAGAGGTGAGCAGAGGAGTGTCGAGTGTCTCTCTCCAGGCAGGTTTGTGCAACCCCGCGCCCCCTCATCTCCTGTATTTTCCTCATACCTCCTTCCCCTGCAGCTGTTCCATCAGGTACTCGATCAGCACATCATCCTCCACGCCCCCGAGGATGGCCGTTACGCGCTCGGTCACCCACGGCCGGACAGCCTCCCAGTTGACGCGGGCCAGGTCGAGTGGGGTGGCAAAGGAGGGCGGGAACTTCATGGTCTTCAGGAGCTTGGCTTCCTTGCTGTGAGGTGGGCGGTGGAGAGGTGCGTTTAAGTGCGTCATATTTGTCGGTGAGCGTGTGTTTGTGGAGAGGCGCGGTGCGTTGTGGGCAGAGAGGCGTGTGCGTCCCCGTGTCGGCCAGCGGAGCGCGAGCGATGGCGGCGGGCGTTTCATTGCAAGTCTCACGTCTTCTCTCTCTTTTCTTACTTGGCGAACCGGCCGTCCTGGGCGGCACTGATGCCGCGGAATCTCATGCTTCAGGTGTGCGTCGTGCGCTGCCTCGCCCTGTAAGCAACGTGCGCCGCGCGATGAATATAGGGGAGTGAAGAGAAGAGCGAGCAGAAAAGAGTTCGCTTGTTTACTCTAAAAAAGGCGGGCGCTGGCCAGGTGCGCCGCCCTTCTTTTGCACACGGCTGGGCACACGCACACGGCCGGACCGCGCCGCACTACACCCCACCCACCCGCCTGCATCATGGAGTATCTGGACCATCTACTGAGCGAGGAGGCACGGTGCGTCGGTGGGAGGGTGAGCGCGTGTGCGAGGCGAGGCGCGGCATGCATGCACTCGCACCTTTCTCACCAACCCTCTCTCCATTTTCCATCCCACCACAGCGGCCTCGCCCGCCTGCCCCTCGCCTTCACCCCGGACCCCTCCTGCTGGGTCAGCCTGCCCCCACCCCTTATCGCCCGCCTACTGGATGTGGGGGCCCAACTGCCGCTGCCCTTGGAAGTTCGGGTGGTGCCGCCGCCGGGAGGTAAGGGGAAGACATGAATGAAGATTGGCTGTGTGCGTCTCGACCTACCAGCCTAGCACTCACTCGCTTTACACTCTCCACAGTCCCGCCCCATCAACTCCCACCCCTCCCACCATTCATCGTCGCCTGGGCGGGCGGTGCGTCGACTGGCCCAGCCCTGGAACTGCCGGCCGCCCTCGGCACGGCCCTGGGCCTCGCCCCCGGCACCTTCGTCTCGGTCACCCCGCTCCCTGCCCTGCCGCCCGCCCTGTCCGTCACCGTCGAGCCGGCCGGCCCGGACGACTGGGAGCTGGTGGAATGCCATGCAGGCGATGTGGAGGCGGACCTGCTGACGCAGGTGGGTGTTGTGGCAGTCGGCCAGCCCTTTCCGTACTGGGTGCGCCCGGGCGTGAGTGAGCACGGCGGCGCCAGCACCACCAGCAATGGCGGCCCGGGCGGCCTGGTCGGCGGCCGCCCCATCCTGCTCACCGTCACGTCCGCGAGTCCAGGCCCCGCGGTGCGCCTGGTGCGCGGCACTGAGGTGGCCGTCGCGCCCCGGCCCCGGGCTCGGGCGGGTGAGGCGGTGGTGCTGCGTGGCAGCGTCGCCGCGGAGGGCGCTACGGCGCCGCCGTTCGCGTCCCCAGGCGCGGCGCCGCCCCCGCCGCTCTGGCTGCGTGTGCAGGACGCGGACGCGCCTTCTGCTTCTTACCCGTTGGACCTGCCACCCTGGCAGACGACCCTTTCCACCACGGTCTGGGTGTGCCCGGCCGCCGCGGCGGCGGCAGGCCTGGAGGCGGGAGCGATCGTGTGCCTCTCCACCCGCACAGGCCCGCCCGCTGCGCGCGCATTTGCGGCCCTGGCGGTCGGGGGTCTTCCCTCTGGGGCCACCGCTGTCTCTGTCTCGCCAGGCCACATCATTCTTCCTGCACCCCTGGCTCGATCCATTGGTGCAGCTCCCCTGGGGCGGGTTGCGCTCGTCCGGACGACTGCGGCTGCCAGCAGCGGCGACCTGCCGGCCCTGGTTGTGCTGCGGCCTGGGAAAGAGGGTGGTGGGGGACAGGGTGGACCGGCGTCCCGCCTGGCGGGGCTGCCGCCCGCAGCTTTAGCGTCCTTGTTTGCGTCCTGGCTGCGGGCGCAAGCTGTGGGCGGGACGGGAGGCGGCAGCACCAATGGCGGTGCCCTCCCACCCGTCGTCCTGGCGGAAGGCGCGCTCCTGCGCCTGGCCTTTCCGCCTGGATACCTGGAAGAGGTCGTCGAGCAGGGCACTCACGGCGGCGCCCCCTCCTCGTCCTTGGACGCCGCCATCGAGCTGCACTGGCCGGGCGGGGCCGCCCGCCGCCCGAGGCGCCCCATTCTGCTTGACCCAGCCTCGGCAGGCGCGGGCGGGGTGCGGGTGGAGGTGGGCAGCCCAGCCGACCTCCCTCCAGCGCTGGTTGGTCCAGCGACCAGCACCCCGTCCCCGCCTGCGCCCTCCGCCGGGCCCTGGCCGACGGCGGCCGGGTCCATATCCTCCATCGCACCCGCCCCCTGGATCTCACGCCACGTGCCGGCTGCCCTGGCGGCTCTCCTCCCCGCCCTGGACGCCCGGGCCCGGGCCGCGCTGGCCATGTGCGCGCCCGACCACTCCTTGCCCCCGTCCGCCCGCCGGGCGGGTCTCCTCATCACGGGCCCGTCCGGGTGTGGTAAGACCGCCCTCGCCGCCGCGCTGGCGTCCTCCCTGGCAGCCCACCCGGCGTGCCGGGCGGGCGTGGTGAGGGTGGCCTGCAGGGAGTGGGACGTCGTGGACGCGCCCGCGGCCGCCCGGGCGGGACTGGAGACCGCGCTGCGTGCGGCCGCCGCGCAGGCGCCGTCCCTGCTGATCTTGGACGATCTGGACGTGCTTGGAGGCGGGTCGTCCTTGGGCTCCCCATCCCTGGGCGAGGCCGCCGACCCGGCGGGCGCGGGAGGCGCGGCCCTGGGCGTGTGGCTGGCCGAAGCCTTGGGAGGGCGCCTTGGTGGGCACGCGCCTGCCTCTGCTGCTTCCTCGCTCTACCCGCCCGCCCTGCCGCTGGCGGTCGTGGCGACCGCGACGGACGGGGCGGCGGTGCCGGCCGAACTGAAGGCCCTGTTCCTGTCCCACACGGTTGCCCTGCCTGCCCTGTCCGCGTCCGGCCGGGCGGCCGTCTTGAGAACCGCCCTGGCCGCCCGGGGCGCGGCAGTGTCCCCCGCCGACGCCCGCCAGGCGGCTTCCGCCGCGGAAGGCTGCGACGCGGCTGACCTGACCGCCCTGGCCGACCGAGCCGTCCACGCGGCGGCGGGCCGGTGCGCCGCGTCCGGGGGTGGTGGGCCGGGCGGCGGGTCCGGCCACGGGCCGCCCCTGGTGACGGCGGCCGACCTGGAGGCCGCGTCGGCTGGCTTTGAGCCGTCCTCCGCTTGGGCCGCGGCCGCGCCGTCCGGAGCGTCCGCCTCTGCCTCCAGCCCATCAGGCTGGGAGGATGTCGGCGGGCTGGAGGCCGCCCAGGCCGCCCTCCTCGCGGCCCTGGACCCCTTCCACTCCAAGCGGCGGCGCGCCAGGCGGCGGGCCCCGCCCCTGCGCCCGCGGACGGGGGTCCTCCTCTACGGCCCGCCCGGGTGTGGCAAGACGCACGCCCTGGCCGCCGCCATCGCGGCCGCGGGGGCCCGGGTCGTGGCCGTCAAGGGCCCCGAACTCCTGAACAAGTACATCGGCGCGTCCGAGTCCGCGGTCCGGGCGGTCTTTGCGCGCGCGGCCGCGGCCGCGCCGTGCGTCCTCCTCTTCGACGAGTTCGACGCCCTGGCCCCGCGCCGGGGCGCCGACTCAACGGGCGTGACGGACCGGGTGGTCAACCAGCTCCTCACCGAGCTGGACGGGGCGACGGGGCTGACCGGGGTGGTGGTCCTGGCGGCCAGCTCCCGGCCAGACCTGCTGGACCCGGCCCTCCTCCGCCCTGGGCGGCTGGACCGGTCGGTGTACTGCGGGCCCCCCGCCTCGCCGGGCGCCCGCCTGGCCATCTTGCGTGCCCTGGCCCGCCGGGCGGCGCTGGCGCCCGACGCGGTGGCCGCCCTGCCTGCCATCGCGGACACCACGCCCGGCTTCACGGGCGCAGACCTGGGCGCCGTCCTGGCGGAAGCCCAGCTGGCGGCCGTGCACGGGGCGCTCCAGGCGATGGAGAGAAAGAGGGATGGAGACCAGCACGCTGCCGCCGCTGCCCCGCCCCTCATCACGGCCGCCCACTTGCGCGCCGCGGCCGCCTCCGCCCGGCCGTCCTTGCCGGCGGGCGAGCTGGCACGCTTGGAAGGCGTGTACGCGCGCTTTGCGGGGCGGGCGGTGGGTGGTGGTGGTGGCGGTGGCAGTGCCGCCGCCGTGCACGCTCTACCTCGACCTGGTGCGGAAGTGGAGGCGGCCGCCGCGGCCCGGGCGGCGGCCAAGGGTAAGGCACCCCTGGTCTTGCGCGGGGATGAGGGCGGTGGTGGGACTGGTGGGAACGGGTCGACGGGCGGGCTGCTGACGGCGCTGGAGCTGGGGGGTGGGATGGTGGCGGGCACGCGGGTGACGATGAAGTAATGATGTGAGGGAGGTGCCCTCGGGGCCCACCCACGCCGCCCCACACTGCGTCTGCCTGGTGGGGTGGCGAGGATGGCGGAAGTGGAGTGGTGGCGAGTCGTGTGCCCTCATATTTCTTTTTCTTTTCTATTTCTCTCTCGCGTGGCGGCCTCGGCCCAGTGCGATCCGCTGGGCACACCTTATGGCCTTTTCATCATCGCATGCGCAAGTTCTTGGGGCGCGGCGGCCCGTCCCGACCGCCCGGCCTGCCACGAGGAGGCGGAGGAGAGTGGCGCTCGCGTCTGCGTCGGCCGCCGACGAGCAGCCTTCAACCTCGACCTCGACCTCGACCTCCTCTGCTCCCCCTCTTTCTCTCCGCTTGGAGGACATCACCGTCGAGGTCGCACCCTCCATCGAGTCCATCGGCCGCACCGCCTGGGATGGGATCGCCACCCGGGCGCATGGGCGCGAATCCGGAGGCGACAACCCGTTTTTGTTTTATGCTTTCCTACACGCGGCCGAAGCGTCCGGGTCGGTCCAACCTTCGACCGGGTGGATGCCCCAGCACCTCATCGCAAAGGACAAGGCCGGCACCATCATTGGCCTGGCGCCCGCCTACCTAAAGGGGCACGGCGCGGGCGAGTACGTCTTTGATTCGGCCTGGGCGAGCGCGTACCAGCGGGCGGGCGGGCGGTACTACCCAAAACTCCTGGGCGGGGTGCCCTTCTCGCCCGTGCCCGGCCCGCGCCTGCTGGTGGTGGAGGATGCGGCCGACCCGGACGCGGCGGCCGTTGTGCGCACGGCCTTGGCCCGCGCGTTTGCGGACCTGACCCGGGAGCTGAAGCTGTCTTCCGCGCACATCAATTTCGTGGACCCGGCGTCGGCGGCCGCGCTCGCGTCATCTGGCGCGGGCTTTGTGGAGCGGGTCGGCATCCAGTATCACTGGGCGAACAGGGGTTACGAGACCTTTGCGGACTTTGAGGCCGCGCTCAAGCAGAGCCGCCGCAAGGCGGTGCGGCAGGAACGCAAAAAAGTGGCGGCCGCGGGCCTGGCGGTCGCGCGCCTGCCCGGGTCGGAACTCACGCCCGCCCTCATCGACCGGTTCTACTCTTTCTACTGCGACACCGCGGAACGCAAGTGGGGGGAAGCCTACTTCAGCCGCGAGTTCTTTCACCGCCTCTTTGACGCCGGGGGCACCGGCCTGCCGTCCGACCGGGTCCTCCTGGTCGTGGCCGCGGACGCCACGGCGCCGGGGCTGCCTGGGAGCCACCCGGCCTCTGTCGTCGCAGGCGCGCTCAACCTGGCGGGCTCGGACGCGCTCTACGGCCGCCACTGGGGCGCCTGCCCGGGCGCACCCTTCGTCAACGGCCTCCACTTTGAGCTGAGCTATTACGCCGCGATCGAGGAGGCCATCGAGCGCGGGCTGAGCCGGGTGGAGGCGGGCGCCCAGGGCGAGCACAAGCTGGCGCGCGGGTACACGCCCGTCATCACCCGCTCCGCGCACTTCCTGCGGGACCCGGGCCTGCGCGACGCGGTGTCCGATTTCTGTGCCCGGGAGGCGCGGGAGATGGATTACGTGGTGGACGTGCTGGGTGTGCGCGAAAACCCATTCAAGGAGGGGTGAAAATGTTGTTGTGTTTTGGCTTTCATTTCTTCAGGCACCACTACCACCCTCCGCTCGCGCTGCCCCACCCCCACCCTCCCCACCCTCCTCCAACCCCAGCGCCGCCAACCCCCGCCCCGGCGGCGCCGCCAGCAGGCGCGCCAGGCGCCCCTCCCCCACCGTCCGCTCCCACCGGCTGTGCCGCAAACCGTCAAACGTGGGGTGGCCGGTCGCGATGTCCAACAAGTAGACCGCCAGCTTCTCCAGCTCCCGGTCGGTCGCGTGGTTGGTGGCGGACTTGCGGTACGGCCGGATCACCAGCCCGTTGGCCGGGTTGAAGATGTAGTTGCGTTTGAGGTCGTCCAGCATGATCGTGTTGTGCGCGCCGTAGACGCCCGGAAACTTGGCCCAGATCAGGGGCAGCGGCTTGCAGTCGTACACGCCGTGGCGGGCGGTGCGGACGGTCACCATCGCCCGGTGGTCGTAGTAGGCGGACAGGGTGAAGTCTGGGGAGTCGGCGACGCCCATCTCCCGCATCTTGAGTTCGACGTACTTCATGGAGGAGGCGGACCAGATGTGGATGTCATAGTGTGGGTAGACAGCTTTGAAGAAGCCCGCCAGGAAGGGGCGGGCGACCGCGGTGGCGGACGGCCCCCCACCCAGGTCGAAGAGGCAGTAGTCAATGTCGCACACCAGCAGCCGCTTCCCCGGCCGGGGCGGCGCCCGGATGACGGGGTTGAAGGCCGCAATGCGGCGGGCCAGCTTTTCCTGGTTTTCCGGGCGGTCGGGGACGGGGACTTCATCCTCCTTGGCCCGCCGCCCAGGTTCCGAGTCCTCGGACGCCCAGTCATCCTCCAAGGGCGGACCGGCGGCGGCGTCCGCGGCTGCGGCGGCCAGCGCCACGCCCGGGTCGACAGCCGCGCCCAGGATGAGGAAGCGGGTGCCGGGTTTTGGAGGGGCCAGGTCGGCAAGCGCGTCGACGTCGGCTGGGGGTCTCCCCGTGCCGGCATGCTTGAGGCCCAGGATCTTCTGGCGGGCGGCGGGGACGTGTGTGATGGACTCGATGGCGGCCTTCAGGTCGGCAACCGAGGTGATCGCGGACGTGAGTGGCACCTCAAACTCGGCCCGGCCGTGCTTAAAGTCCAATGAGGCAGCCATGAGGTTGAAAACGTTTTCTTTTTCTTCTACTCACTTTTGGGGTCTTGTGAGCTTTTCGGAGGCCCGGGAGGAGTATTTTCCCGGATGCGAGGATGCCTTGGGAGGGCCTCTGGGTGGTTGGGTGTCCGAGGGAGAGTGTGGGGGCCCGGGCGCAAAAAAGAGACGGAAAAAAATGAATGAAGCGCTGCTTTTTTTTCCCCACTCTTCGCTCAACGCCGGCGTGCGCTTTTCTCTCCCTTGCGCGCGGCGCTCGCAGAGGAGGAGCAGCTCCACACGCAGACACACGCTCTTCAGCGCGCTGCGTACCCCCTCCCC
>Ga0315289_10008708_pt1 | contig 14650 bp, 14 predicted proteins | sample YL17G11_40_MG_FD_203452 | JGI IMG/M metagenome (GOLD analysis project Ga0315289, IMG submission 203452) | Sediment microbial communities from Yellowstone Lake, YNP, Wyoming, USA - YL17G11_40 | ecosystem: Environmental > Aquatic > Freshwater > Lake > Sediment | place: USA: Wyoming | collected...
AGTGGCCGAAATTGAAACGTAGCCCGTTAGCTCGCCACCTTGATACGCCGCTACCGATTGAATCGAAGTCGTTGCTGCGTTCGCAAAAGCGATAGTGGTCAAAGCGTTGACGCCGCCGACTGTGATGCCCCTCATGTTGACGTATTCAAGTACGGTTGTCGAAATAGCCACGCCGAGCGGCTTGCTAATTTGGCCAATCGTAGAAGTTTCGGTTGCAGTAATTAACCCTGCCGTATCCGCTGAAACGTAGTAGGTAGTTCCCACAACCATTGCGCCACCCGAGACCGCAGTGTTCACGGTTACACGCCCGTCAACCGCTAATACCAAAGAGTTCACGTCTGGGATAGAATATATCAACCAGCCCACTTCCGCAGTATTCGCCGCATCAGCCTTCGCCAGCGAGTAAACATTCCCTGCGCTCAAGTACAATGGAGCGCCTAAATTTGAGGAGGTAAAGCCGTGAGCCGTTTGAGTAATTTCTGGACGAACAAAGGTGCGAAGTGATCCGTCAACCGTCTGCCCTGCAAGGAATGCAAGCGTAGCGAAGGCAGATCCTGCGCCGCTCCATGCCGTCCCTGTCGTGGCTGACTTGATAACGGCACGAGGAACATACCGAGCCAAATCAATCACGTCAGGAGCGGTCGTCGAAAGCACAAAGTTCGCCTGAACCACCGAGTAAACTTTGCGCCCGTTATCCGTCAAGGTGACCGGAGCCGCTAATGAATTTAAATCAATATAAAGGTAGTAGGCCGTTGCATTCGCAGGTGCCGAGCCAAGAATTGTAGTCAGCGATACGGTTATATCTTTTCCGTAGTCCGTGGAAAGTGCTCCTGCGCCGTCATAAGTCGCAAGCTCTTTACCATTATCAAGCAAAATATAGCCGCCCTTGATAACAGCGTTCGGAGTCGAAATAGATTGTATCTTAAATGATGCATCGCCCGAGGCGCCAGCTTTCCAGGATGAAGTTGCCGTTTCAAAAACTAAGGCTTGTCCGTCTTCCGCGGCAACCGTCAAGTTAACATTGGTTAAATCGTCTATCCCGATCGACCCGTGAACCACGTAAAGCACAAACGTATGCGGCCCGCCTGAAGAGGGAGCCGTGATATCTATTTTGGTTTTCAAAAATCCAGAGGTCGCTGCAATCGTCCATCCCGCCGCAACTGGATCAGCCACGCGTACTAACGTCGGGTGCGTACTTGTATATAAGTAAATATTAAGGTCTGCAAAATCGACTCCAAAATTGTGGTCCACCGTCGTAACAACGCTATTAGCAATCGCAGCGTAAGGCTTGAACCGAGCAGACATATCATTACCGACATTAGTATAAATCGTTTCAATAGCGACATGTAAAGCACTCCCACCAGCGGCTCCAAGGGATGGATGGTCAATTTTTTCGCGTCCGACAATAGTGCTCATGCTTTTTTCCTATCTGCCGAATGCGGCGTAATGAATCGTTTTCTCGTCGTCGGCTCTCGCCAATATCTTTACGTCTCCACTAGGGTAAACGTCCAATTCTAAATCTCTTGTAACTAATTTTAAACCAGTTAGGACGTGATGTCCATTCGCGAAGCTGCCGGTTGAAATAAAAGCGGCATTCCATTTAAAAACAACGTAGTCGTGGCCGTCACATTCCGCCAACACTTTCTCCGTACGGGTAACGATGTCCTTGCCCTCAATACAGGCGCGAACAAGGCCAGTCGTGTTTACAAAACTAGCCTTGTCCTCGTCCCGCGTTCCAGACTGCGACCACATGCCCATTCGTGACGGTCGGTCTGAGAAATCAAACCGCCATCTCAATAAGTAAAGTGAATCTTTTGGTTGAAACATATCTCTCTTTTCTCAATAATATCAAGATGTAAAGCTGTACGCAAAAATTTGAGCAAATTGCAGGTATCCCCCGTCAACTGCCCCGCTGTTTAAATAGAACCGCGCTTTGAAATGTCCACGGTTTCCTAAAACGGTATCCGTAGACTTTCCAATCGACCCAGTGACCGGAGTTGTGGCGTCAACCTCGCTAGAGCCGTTCCAATACGATGCCGCGTCAGCGTGCATGGTGAAACCAAGCGCCAAGCTTGAGCCGTCGATACCGCCGCCCGCGTCCTTGCCGAAAATTCTTTTCTGGCCGGTTGCCTCACGAGTCGGCAAAAATTGATTTGCAGTCGACACCTGCCAGTCCATATCAATGTGAAGCCCGCGAGAAAGGCCGTCGGCGTTATTCTTATCAGCCCCAGAATTTGCCGCTCCAAGTGCTAGCAAGGTAGCAATGTCAGCCGCCGCGCTGTTTGCTCCTCCGTATGTTCCAGTATATTGAGCAACATAAAATTTAACGTTTGTTATTGGATCGGTCACGGCGTCGTGACGGACAAATATTTCTTGAGCGCCAGTATTTGCGGATTGCAAAGTGATTGGTGAGTATGCCCCGTTGGTTACTTGACCAAAATCAAGCCCGGTGGAACTACCCGCCAAAACGTCCGCAACTTCCGCGCCTGTTACTGTCTCCGATACAATAATGCTAACCGTCATCGTAACCTCCTTGTAATTAAAATATATAAAAGCGTCCTGCTTTTATTCTTGGGTTATTGTAGCAGCATAACCGCCCACGGTGCCAGCATATCCTGGAACGTAACCCGGAAAAGGACTTAATGCAAAGCTCCAGCCCTTGAGCGGTATCGTCAAGCCCTTGGCGTCGGCACCGATCGTGCGAATCATTACCGGCACGCTCTCGAACACTGCGCTACCGATAACCACGTTCACAAGGACGAAATCACCTACATCTAAAAGCATCGCCCGCCACGTCAACGTTATAGCAATTGTCTCGAACATGGCCGATGAAAGCCTGATAATTTCTTGCAAATTGTTTGTAACGTCGGTTTCTTCATATAAGTTTGGGAATATAATTTTTTTAGATATAGCTTTACCAACCTGAGCAATTGACGCAGCATTCTTGAAGATCGGCGTATTTGTTGAATTTTCATTCGTGTCCGGATGTAAATCATAAGATCCTTGAGCACGGTTAAAGTTATTTATCTCGTCAACTTGCGGAGTAAAAGAATCTTTAACCAAGTCCCAGTTTTTAACTTCATAGGCGGGAGCCGCTTGAAAGTCCTCAAAGTGAAGCGAGTTAATTTTGAGCAATTGATCACGGCTAATAAACGCTTCAAGCCTCACCTGCTCAAGCATTGAAAGAGCATATGTGATTGCCTGTTGCGGCTCTGCAATCCATACCCTTGACTTGATCCCAGCAATATTAGATTGCGCCGGACTAGCCTTGTCTCGGAACGTTGCCCAATTGGCGTCAAAATCGCCGTCAACCAAACCGCCATAAGTTTTTAGAATGTCTTTTGCCTGTGATACCAAATTGTCATTGTATCCTGCAAGATTTTTCCCCTTGACCCTCACAAAGAAAATATCACCTGCCTCGTATAAATAAGCAGCTCCGTTAAACCACAAATTTGCCGTGTTTTGTTCCACGTGAAACGTTCTGTTCCCCGCCCCAATCGTGGTTACATCTGCTAGCGTTACACGATAATAGAACTCGGCTCTGCGCATCCACACGTTGCTAGCGTCAAACGACACAAGATCATTAGCGGAGGTTAACAATTGTACGGCATCACGCGCAGAAGCGGGATCTGCCACTATCGTATGAGAACCCGACTGTGACCCTGAGAGTACAATCGCCGATCCAAGTGGCACCGTTGATAGTTGAAAGGTGTTAGTCGTGGCGTTCTTAATATAATATGTAACGCCAACGGTAACGCCGGAGGGAAGTGTCCCAGAAGTTAGCAGCCGTACCGGATCGCCTTCGTCGAAGGCATGATTTGCTGAATCAAAAAGAGACGGTGCAATAGTAATGTCTAAGTCCACTTCTTTAAACGTGACAAAAGGATCTCGTCCGTTAATAACAAAACTAGGCAAAATTGCAGGGTTTGGCGCAAGCGCTGTTGTAAAGTCGCCATAAATCACCGGCTTTAATTTTCCTGCCACGTCGTCCTGTACTTTTGGATATAATGATCGTGTAATGGCGTCCGTTGGAAAAGCGGCGGATAACTTATCGTAGCGATCCCTTGATATGAGAGTGATCGATTTAACCGACCGCTTCACACCGCCGACTTCCGTGATAGTTCCAGAATAAATCGTTTTATAACTTGACTCCACCTCGGCTAGTCCAAGCTTGACGATGATTCCTTTTCCAATCCAGCTTCCGTAATTAATTCCGGATGGCATAATATCATTAAATCTTCCGTCGGTATTTGATAACTCAATTGTAAGTGTGGAGAAAGAAAGCTCAGGAGTGAGCCAGTCGCCGACCGTGCGGTTAATAACAGGGAATACCAACAAAGCTTCATAAAATCTATTGCCAACATATTTATTCCTGTCCGATGCGTAAATGGTGCCAGTAGGTGTTTCGATTTCAGCAACAACTTCAAGCTTGCACTCCAAGTTATCGTGACACCAATCAAGCACGGTTTGATTGAGTACAGGCGAGGTTAAATAAAGGCGTCGATCTTTTCCACTCATCCGATTGCATCCTCATTTTTTTCGATCTTTGGACGTGGTGGAAACCGTGTTGCCATTGAGTCGATTAAGGCCGTCGACTCGCCCGCTCTAACGCGGCGCATCAAGTCCTCATTTCTCTTTTTTCTTTTTTCTTCGTCTGTCATAAGCTTTCGTCCACCTCTAAGTTAAATGAAACGTAGTCAGCATCCTCGGATATAACCTTGTGCGTCTCGACCGGTATCTGCGTTAGTTTCCCAAACACCGCAAAACGGTCTGGGAACTGCGGCGTCGGAATCCATAGGCATTTGAGTGAAGTTCGAGCCGTTCTGAAAATGTTTCGAATATTTCGATAGTTTCCTTTTTGGAAGTTAAGGAATCTAAATTCAAGCTGCGTAGAATACTTGAGCGCCCTGTCGTTTGATACGTTAGTGAATCCTTCGGTCTCGATCTTGTCGGAAAAGTGCTTAGTCCCCCTTTGCACTTGATCAACAAAGCATTCGCCTTGGAAAATAACAGACGAGCCAAAAACAATAGTACCAATTTGCAATGAGTCATTAGTGTTCGTCGAATCATTGATGATAAATCTCCAGTATCGGTATGAAACTTGTGGCAATGTTGGCGCGATATAGTAAAGGTTAACATCGTCAATAACCTCAAGATTTTCATCGAAATCAACGGTTGCAAATCCTGCATCGGTTGACCCCTGCAATTGAACCGTAGCCGAGCGTGTCAAGTTGTGATTCAACATTGCCAGCGTATCAAGGAAAACGCCCTGAGAAATTTGCGTGTCGCACGTCAAAGTGATACCAGTTTTTACTGTAGCGGCTGATCTCCATACCTGCTCGACGATATCAGTATTCACGTTATTAATTAAAAAGTCACCCGAAGCCGTAGAGCTTGCCGTCCAGTTAAGTCCGGTCGTACCACGGCTTGGGAAGTCGCAAAGAATCCTTAAATTGTAAGTATTGTACAGCGCGAAAAGAATCTGAGCGCCTTTGACCGTTATTTTTACGCGGTCAACTTGCATCAGAGCGGTATGTTGCGCGTCGATCTGCCTCTGTATTTGCGCCTTAACCGTGTGGCCGCGGGTGATTTGACGCTGTACTTGGCTACCAATAGGGTATTCTTGCGTTGTGATCCGATTGACCTGTGCGCCAAGCGTCACGCAGAAAGTTCTAACCAAGTAACCGAAAGTTAAATAGGCGTCGGTCAAATAACCGGCGTCGTCGCATGTTGCATGGAGTAGCTTTCCACGGTTTACTTCCATTAACTTTGTATAAGTAGTAGACAACAATCTATTAACTTGTAAATCAGCGGTATGAGAAGTGGCCGTGTTTCTATAAACTTGTATATTGATCGTTTTAGAACTATTAATTAGTTCAGAAATTTGAGCGCCAACATTATGTATAGAACTAACGTTTCTATTAACTTGAGTATTTATATTATGAGTAGCCGCCGCGATTCTATTAACCTGCGCGCCCACGCCGTGAGTCGAGTCGATCTGTTGCGCTACCTGAAACGGGAAGGCATAAGTCGACAATCCCGCGCCATATGGATCATTTAAATACGGCAACTCTAGGTAGCCGTAGCTGGAAATTGTTGCACTCATGCTCTAATTCCTTGCTGAAATAGGACGCGTTGGCCATCGAGTGATGCCCTGCGTAGTTCCTCTTTAAGTATTGGCAAAAGTGTACCACGAATAAACTTCTCGTCAGGTGCGGTTTTCGCGTCAACTTTAATATCTATGTTGTACACATTCGACGTGTTGCCCTGTACCGATGATGATCCAGTCTTATTCATTTGAGCCAGCGCCCCCGACCCGATCCCGCTCACCGCGCTGCGCTGCATGACGAACTCGCCCGCTTGACCGAGAATCGGCACGTCACCAGAGCCGCCGATGATACCGCCCTCGTGGAACTTATTCGCCGCAAGCATGTTTGGAATCATTTCTTTTAAAACCCGATCTTTAACCATGTCCCACATTTGTGCAGGACTTAATGATGCTATGAGTTCACGCGCCTTTTCGGCCTCGGTCTTAACGACCCCCGCCGCGTGACCGGCGACTTGACCAAGATAACCGCCCGCAAATTTAGGAGGCGTTATCGTGCCGTCTAAAATGCCGCGAACAAGTCCCGATAGGAATGGGTCGTTCATCTTTGAACGTGGCACCACGGCCTCGCCTGGACTTATCATCGCTAGCACGCGGTCGTTCATTAAACTGTCGCCCGCCACCATAGCGTTGCCTGGAACCATACCTCCCTTGGCGAAATTCATGAACGGTATATCGGTATTGATTACGTTCTGTTCAATGTATCCGCGCCCCTTGTAATCAACTTTAAACAACTTCTCAAAAAGGTTACCAAGTTTTAATGAATCGAACATGTTTGTAAAAAAGTCGGACAACCCGTCAAGCCCTGCCCAAAATCCTTCTGAAATTTGCCCGCCAAGATCGTAGAAAAATGTTCCTAATCCTGCCAGCCCGTCCTCGATGCTTTGTGCGAATCCTTCGATTATCTGCGCTAAGCCATTCATCACCTCAAACAATCCTGTCGCAATGCCAGAAAAAATTATTATTACACCGTCAAAAAGAGCGGTAAACATCCCCATTATCCCGCTAAAAACGGATTGAAGCGCCCTTAGAAAAACGTGCCAAACTTCCCCAAACCAAGTCATTAAGTTCCCGAACCCCGCAACAACTTTGTCCCACGCCTGCATGAGCCAATCGCGTGACCTAGTTCCCGCCGCTTCAATTGCAGAGATATTTTCCTTGGTTTTTTCTGCAGACTTGGTATCTCCTCCGGTCAAGTCCATAACCTTAAATAGTTTTGAAGTCTCGCCTGTCAAATCCGCCGCCGCTTTTTTCATCGACTCTGTAATAGACTTAGTGTCGAATTCAAGCTTCTGCTTTTTCTTCCCGAAGAGATTGCCGCCAAACATGCCTTTTATCGTCTCGGCTATTTTTTTGAGTCCTTCCATAAGACCCCTTATGATCGCCTTTGGTAGCGTCATATAAAGCATCTTCAGTAGCGTCATAACGATCTTAGGAATATTACCTAAGATACTTGTCACCAACGAAATGGCGATATCGGGAGCATGTCCAACTATTTGTTCGATTAAAGGTCCGACTATTTCTGGGATTCTATTTATAAAATTCATAACCAAATCGGGCAGGGACTTAATAAGATTCAATATCGCCGCAGGAATCTTTGCAAAAACTGTGTCGAGAATTGAAAATAATATTTCAGGAACCGCCGTAAATAAGTTTGGTATCAAGTCCGATATCAGCTTTACAAGTGACCCCATTAGATTCTTAACGCCGTCTAATATCTTTAGAGGCAAGTCTGCTAGAGAACTAAAAACATTAGCAACCGAGTTAAGTATTTTAGGAATGAAATCTATCACGCCTTGAACCGCACCCACAACACCGTCAGCCGCAGCCATAACCGCACCGGCGCCGCTCATCATTCCGGTGATCATTCCACCGACTCCAGACAAGCCGCCGGTCATAGCTCCCGTGATTTTTCCGGCTATTTCGTTTCCGCCTTTTGCCGCAGCTTGGAATTCTACTGAAGGAAGTTTTTTCGAAGCTATATCATAGCGTTCGTTTAATAACTTTATTTGTTCTTTTAACGCCTCTTGACCATCTTTATCAAGCTCAAGACTTTTATATTTATCGTTAAGAAGCTGCATCTCTGCATTATGTTTCGCTTCAAGCAATTGTTGGGCGTTCATCTCTCCAGCATGAATTTCAAGATACAACTCGCGGTTTTTTGCTATTAATTCGTCTGCCGCTTTTATAGCTTCAGGCGAGTATATTTTTAGTTCGGCTTTCTTTTTACCTTTATTGTTTTCAGTCTTGGCTTCAGGACTTGTGACAGCGTCAAACGTTTTTAAAAAGGCATCCTTAAATTTATTTAACTCTTCAATCCCACCACCAACAAGACCTCCGTCTAGTACGCTGGCATTTTTTGCAAAGCTCTCGCCGATTTTATCTACTCCGGCCGCAACTGCGTCAGCCTTTGAACCGGCACCAACAAATCTAAGCATCGACTCGATAGCCGTACCGGCTCCGATAGCTACTGCCTGAAAGCTTGCCGCTGCAAGGGCTGGGAGCTGTTTTAAATTACTTATTACAAGTCCAATCGCCACCACAACCGTCGCAATACCTGCCGCCACAAGTGCATATTGAACCGTCGCTGCCGCCATTGCCAAAGCATTTGTTGTCCATGCCTTCGCATTCAAAAGTATCTTAGGAACCGCCGCAAAAGCAGCCATACCAACAGCGCCGATAGCTCCTGCTACGGATAGAAATCCAGCAGAAAGTGCGCCTACATTTAATAATAAGAAGGCACCGCCAAGGGAAGCTCCAACCGCTGCAATTAGAGTCGCAATTCTACCCCAGTCAACAGCCTTCAGACCTTCGTACAATGCTTTTATACTACTGACAAACTCAACAAAGCCGTCGTGAACCGCCCTTGCGAACCCTAGAATCGACTCTTTATTACGGTTAAACGATTCAACCAATACGCCTAGAATAGCATTGTAAGAGCTTGTCCCCGCCTTCAAACCAAGGAAAGCTGCCGCTACTTCCCCGATACCTTCTCCCAAATCTTTTAACCTATTTGATGCCTGAAGTAATTGACCGGCAGTCGTTAACAATTCATTCTCAGCAAGACCGCCTAAGCTTTCACGAATATATTTAACCGCATCGCCAGCCTTTGCCGACTCTTTCGACATGTTCGTTAACTCGGGAAGCATGACAGCCAGACCCATTGTAGAGCCTTTTAACGACTTTAAAAGGCCATTAAATGCACCCTGTAAATCAGTCTTTCCTGTCGCCGCCAATTCAGCCGAAGCCCTAATCAGTTCCTTGGTTTTCTCTGTACTTAAACCAGTAGCCTTCGCAACATTGGCGAGACGAATCACTTGGTCATCTTCTACCGTTGTCGTTTCCTGCATTGCCTCGGCAAGATCTTTAAAGGCGTTAATCGATCCGCGAATATCTTGCTCGCCGACTGTCCGCATAGTATTGCCAAGGCGTATGAGTCCGTCTTCTGCGTTAAAGAATTCGCCTAGCGTCGATGCTATGGTCCCCTCAATTTTAGAGAATGACTCTCTCGCAATAGATATCCCTGCCGAGACTGCGACCATTGCTGCGCCAAATCCTGATACGGTTTGGCTAGTCTGCTTCGATGAATCAGAAACATCAGACAATGATCTTTCAAGGCGTCCGAGCTGTTTAACGAGCAGAGCAACAGCCTCTGAAGAGTTTGCCGTATCTGCCTGAATCTTAATTAAGAGATCTTCTTGAGTTTGAGCCACGTTTATTTTCCCTTGCCTACGAATGCTTTCGCAATGGAAACCAGTTTATTTTGATTGTACCGTGGAATAAATTCCGATACCAATTCGACCCACCAATCAGGTTGATCGTATATGCCGCCGACTTCTAACATTGTACCAGTTTCAGCCGAGATAATCAGCATTCGAAAAACTGAAGTAGCTTCAGAATCCCACGTCGCCTTGCCCGGACAGAAGCCGTACATAGCGCCACCCTTCTCGACATACATAGGCCACTGTGCACCGTCAGCCTCGCCGAAGTCCATGCGTTCCTCTTTGCAGCGACGCAATTTCTGAACCCTCTCGGGACATGTCGCACAAGAAAAACCACGGCCGCTCTTCCTAAGCTCGCCGTGGTCTGCCCACATTAAATCATTCAAGGCGTTTATTTTTTTTTAAGCAGGTCGGCCTTATTTGCCATGGCAACTTGCCGTGCACGAAAAAGATTCAGCGTCTCGCCTAGTTCTTCGATGATTTCGACAAACTCAAGATGAGCGCCACCATCCCCGTCACGCTTGAATTCAAGCCCGTTAACCGTATCAGCAGGGTTTTCGACGCCCGAAATCGCCGCCCGAATCTCTTCCATATAGTATCCGGCGTTAAACTGAATCTCGCCGTCCTTCATATACATCTGCGACTTCTTAACCTTCTCACTTAGCCTGTAAGGTAATTTTGTGCGTAGAATAATTCTTGTCGGATCTTTAGATAAACTTAAATGACCCTCGTCAAGCGTGTCTAAATATTTACCATAGTCAGCGTCAGGGCCGATTGCCGAGTCGCACGACAGGACAACTTTGATCTCGCTATTCGAACCCTTAATATATTCAACAGACATTCTGCAACCTCCAGTTAAAAAAAAATGAACTTGATCCATGATAGACCAAGTTCAAATTAGGTTCAACAAAAACTAAACGAAGGAAACTGTGATCTCGTCCGCTGCGTCGAGTGCGGTTTCGTATGCTACGCCTTCGAAGGAAACTGGGATCGACCCACTTTCAGGAACCGAGAATTCTGGTACGGGAAATTGTACTTTCGGGCAGTCGATAACCATGCGACGACCTGACGCAGAACCAAGAACCGCCTGGAAGTCTTTCGATTCGAAGTCTTGAACGCGGTTAAAGAACTGAACCAAGTTAGCGTTAAGGTTCAATTCCGCTGTAACCGTTACCGTTAGGCGGTTTGCAGGTACAAAGAAAGGAGCGTCAAGGCTGTCATGGCCGTAACAGTAGTCGACTAGCTCGTGATCGTTTGCGATCTTGATAGTAGCACTACGGAAGCACTGGCTAGGAAGATCGGCGAAAGACATAGATCCGACAAGGCCGGTCAAAGGATTGTTGATCGCCGTCTTCGTTGCTGGCTCGTAGTAGCAAAGGTAAACTTCGTTAACCGATCCGTCAGAGTCAGTCAATACCGCACCGCTCAAGGTGATAACGTCACCGGCGATTGCTGTAATGGTTCTAGCAGAGCCTGAAGGAGTATCACTTGAACGGGTAACGCCGTCAGACTTGATCACCATGACAAGGCCGCCGACTCTGAATGAGTCGCCTTCGCCAGCCGCAACAGTAATGCTATTAGCAGCGTTAGCCGTAACAGATTTACCGATGCCTATCATGAATGATTCTACGGCGCCGCCGTTCCATTCACACGTGGCTTCTCCGTTGCCGGGAAGTCCTACAGTATTGTCCATAACGAAAGCGCCACGAGCTTGACGTGCCCACTTGTCGCCGACTTCCATCAGAGTAAAAGTCTCATCAGGTGTTGTCAAAGAGCTGTATACAGCGCCAGAAGTTAACACTTCGTTGCCGAGTACCGACTTCCACAATTGGCGAACAGGTGCGTCGATTTCCGCAGAGCTTGCTGCTCCAAGGCTTTCGTCGATGTTGAAATATGTCGTGAGGTTCCACGAGCAAACTTTTTTCTTTTTGATGGTACTAAGATTGTGGCGTCCAGACCTGTGAGGACTCGTCTCGAAAGGCTGGTTAAACTTGATGCTACCGCCAGACAGCGTGAACAAAAAGTCGGTTGATGCCGGAGCTATCAACGTGCCCTTTGTGGTTTCTTTTTTCAAATAGAAAGCTTGCTCAAGAGCCGAGCTATCGTTTGTGGACGTGTAAAATGATTTATAATTCCTAGCCATTTTCTTATTCCTTCCTTGGATTAAGTTTAATTTTTAACACTCGCGAACAATATGCTCGTAATATAATGCCTCAAAATCCATGCGACAGAAATAGAAAGGCTCTAATAAATGCAAGTCGGTTGTCGTCCCTAACAGCCTCAAGTGTATCATGCCTTTGTTTTTAATTCCAAGAGTAGGATCTGCCCATAGCTTGCGTTTTATCTCGTACTCCATATTCCACAAATCTTGCTGCCCTATAGGCTCACTTTCAGACTCACGCATGACGACTTCAAGAGTAATCAGCCAAGTATTTTTGGTTCGATTTTGCTCATGTATAACCGATTCTGATACGTCAATTAATTGGATCGCAGGAAGCTCGTGGTCTTTAAAATCTGATTGCAATATTTTAATTTTATCGAATGACAAATATTTGACACGAGTGATCGCCGAAAGTTTATCGAGGATGGCCTCAGAGATAATCGACTTCATGCACTTAATAACCATACGAGACTGCGATTGAATCATGGTTTAACCGCCTGCCGTATAATATTAATAATTAAGTCCTTATGCTTTTCTACAGCAGGTCGCAAGTATGGTCGTGCCGGTACATTCATGTTGCGCCCGTGCGCCCGTACACGACTATTGCGTCGTAAGTGCTCCCGTACTTGTACCAATCCCTTGAAACCGAATTCATGTATGGCCGCATAGGGTATCCCGAAAGAGCCGATCATAACGCCGTCGACGTTATCTTTATTAAAGAGCTTGTATGATATTGAATTCATCAAATGCCCACGGTCGACAAGCTTTCTTTGGCGAATATTCTGAATCGTCTGACTCATCACAACCGAGCCAATGGCGGTCATAGCTTTTTTCATTTCAGGGGACGAAAACTTAAAAGCCCGTTCCCGATCCTTCAGCCGTTTAATTAATAGTGGCAAATCAACGGCCATTAGTGATTCCTAATTGGTGAATTGATCGCTGCAAACTCTGTACGTTTATAAAATTCTAACATCTCTGCAATCATCGGAGGCATAGAGTCAAGCACGCCCACAGATTCCCCGCCTTTAGATATCGTCGTGCGGCCCATATCTCCGCGAGTCCTAGAAAGGTAATACCACTCAACTAGCCACAAGCAAGCAAGCTCCAGATCGCTAGGGATGGTCACATAGCCTGCCGTATAGGATATTTTCACGTTATTGAAACCGACTGGGAACGTGCTGTTAATAAGCAGTACCGAATTAAGGTCGTCTGAAATCGTATAGTCAGTCGCCACCAATACGTTAGCCGGTGCGGTATGTGCCGCAGTGTAGTCGATACTGATCTCGCTCACGGCTATGATTGGCCAGTGCTTCAAAAGAAGTATATTTTCGCGGCGCCCGTGCTGTAGTTCTTCAATTGTGCCCTGGCTCACAAGCAAACGATTGGTGTATCTCTCGATCTTTTCAGATGCCGCATTGATAAACATCTCAATGCGAGCGTCCTGCAAAGAGTCGCTAGGACTGATCGACAGATGCGACTTGGCTTGCGCCAGTGTCGTTAAAGCGTTTGCTTTTAAACTCATAGCTCAGGAGCCCTTTTTGTTCCGTAGTCAATAGATAAAATTCCAGCAAGGTTTTCCGTGGTCAATAAAGCAGCCCCAATATTGTCCGCAACTTCGAAAGTTGACCCTGCAATTGCCGACTGAATAAATTTTCTTTGAATGCCATCGTCATTGTAATTACACATTAATAGAATTGATGTAGACGATAGTGCCGAAGAACCCTTTTTAACTTTGATTTTCATGTAAACCCCTAAAAGATTGTTTCATCTATTATTTATTAATCGGCGTTATAAATCAACATTTAAAGCGTCAAGGCCAGTGCCCACAGGTCGTCAATTTGCGCGGCATTTATTCCCATTGCGTCACCAACTAGGTCGACAAATTGGTTTATCCGCTCAAACGATATAGCGTACTTCCAATTGATGTTAGTAATGCTACGTTGAGGCTCATCCATTGCTGCAATTGTTGCGTCGATCATTTCTTCCGTAACCAAGTTTTGAAACAGCGCAAGCCTGATTTGACGTGCGGTCACGGGTTGAATCGGTGGTGCAACGCTGGCTAAATACGCGGTGATATCAAAGCTTGACTCATACGTTGCAAAGTCCGTTGTAGACATTTCTATAAAATCCACGGGACACTCAAATTCATCCTCAACTTCATAGACAATATACGGATACAGAGCGTCCAGTAGCGGACTTTTGTTTTCATTTGCAGATTGATAATTAAAGCAAATTTTCATACAAGATTCATTCCTTCAACAATAAAACCGCTACCAATTGATAAATTGTTGGCAGTTGATATCAATTGTACGCTGACAATTTGTTGCGTTGTATTAGCCCACATGCCCTGTCCAACGTCAATGTTTGCTGCCGTTCCTACTGCACCCGCTTCCGTTGCCGTGTTAATGCTCACCATTTTCCGAGTTGTTGTAAAATTGGTGACGTTGGCAACATATTGGCGTCCTAAAACTACCGTTTGTGAAGCCATTCGCAAATAGTTTGTAGTAGCCGTTGAAACATCAGTAAAATTGTTGTTTGCGCCGGAGTTTATTCGCAAAAAACGTGTGTTATAATTGTTGCCACTGTCAACGGCTCCCGCCGTTCCGCCAAATCGAAATGACGCGATACCGGCGCCACTATATCCCGTTACAATTGCCGTCA
>Ga0315289_10008709_pt1 | contig 14648 bp, 14 predicted proteins | sample YL17G11_40_MG_FD_203452 | JGI IMG/M metagenome (GOLD analysis project Ga0315289, IMG submission 203452) | Sediment microbial communities from Yellowstone Lake, YNP, Wyoming, USA - YL17G11_40 | ecosystem: Environmental > Aquatic > Freshwater > Lake > Sediment | place: USA: Wyoming | collected...
ATCGATATTACCACGCGGCATAGAATTGACCCCTGAACAGGGGACTGTGACTCGCCACGAGGAGGCCGTTCTAGCGGCTGCGGGTATGAGTAAACTTCTCGAGCTTCGCTATGTTGATAGGGTCGACGTTTTTCTAATGATGTCTGAGAAGGAGGTTGGGGGCATCACCTTCAGGACCGTTAGTGGTGGCTTTGACCATATGCACTTCTCTGGGAGTGATTCGAGGTTCCACGGCTGGTGTAAGGATCTCTTCGAATATTATTGGGTTCATTCTCGTTTAGGTAAAGAATCAATATAGGATGCGTACACAAGTCTTCGCCTCAATAATCTTATCCTGAGTTCCACCTGAGAACCTAATTTTATATTATCTTTTTTAATTAATTGTTATCTAATAATTTTAAACTACTTTAGCAGTGCAATGTCATAACTCGCCCTTGGAATACAAGGGTTTCATGATTTAATCACCCCCTACGGTGAAAGGGGCGACGGTTTGGGTTTGGGGGATAAAATCATAGATTGAAGAGAAGTCCCCCATTCTATCGTTAGTATAATTCTAACCTGGATAAAGGATTTAGAATATGACCCTCGTGTCGACGATCCTCGCAATTCCTCAAGACGACAAGGATAGTTAATTACAGATGAAATAGATAATACCCAATTTTTGCGATAATCGTATAAGTGATGCGACATCCAACTGTATCTTAACTTTTTTTTCCGATATCCTTATATTATCTTACGATATAACCACCTAGACAGTCAACGGGATGTTGATTCAGGAAGCTAAGAGGCGTAAAACGTAGGTTATGTCAATAAACTGCACGGATTGCGGGGGAGTAATCGAGCTACCCAACGATGTCTCCGTCGGAGAGATTATTGAGTGTCCAGACTGCGGCCTCGAGTATGTGGTCGCTGAGACAGACAACGGACTTCTCACTTTGAAGGAGCTGACACTGAAGGGCGAAGACTGGGGAGAGTAAAACCCCCTTTTCATTAACGAGGCTACTTGATGGCTGATATCGCCATTCTATATGATCGTTCAGAGAGCGACGAGCTAGGCATCCGGCTGACGGCGGAGCGTATGGGAATAGAGCTGGGATACCTGCCCTTCTACAAAGTTGCATTCGGATTCGGTAAAGGCAGCTACAAGTTCCGCAGCTCTGGGAAGGACTACACCGAGACCCTGAAGGAGACCCGGGTTGTCTTGAACCGTGGGCAGAGCAAGAACAGGCGCGTCTTCGCCGCCAACATCATGGAGAGCATAGGGAAGCAGGTCGTCAACCCCCTCGAGGTGGAGATCGCCTGCCAGAGCAAGATAAGGAGCCTCCTTACCTTCATGGCCCATGGCGTCAGCATACCGAAGACCGTCTACATCTCATGCAACGTCAGGGAGGAGAAGGGGGCTGGGGGGAGCATCGATAACGCCGAGGCGATAGCCGAGCTAATTGAGTGGCAGCTTGGCTCAGAGGTCGTAGTGAAGCCAGACGCCGGCACACATGGCCGCAGCGTAGCCCTGGCGAAGGGGCACCGGGAGCTTGTAGCCACACTGCGCTCCATCGAGCCAGGGATAACGAACCCGGCAGGCGTCGTCGCTCAGGAGCTTATCCCGAAATGGTTCTACGACCTCCGCATCATCGTCAGTAAGGAGAAGGGCAGGAGCCCTCACTGCGAGCCTGTCGCCCTCGTCAGGGGAGGCTTCAAGGAGTTCAGGACCAACACATTCCTAGGTAACATGGTCGTCCATGCTAATCTTCCCCAGGTTGTCCTGAATGATGCTGAGAAATGTGGGACTGCCCTAGCTGGAGATAGTCCTGCATGGGTCATAGCCCTCGACGCGATGCCGAGCATTGACAGCAAAAAGACAGCAGACGACACCGAGCTCCGGAAGCGTTTCCAGGACCTGGAGAAACCTTTCAGCGAGGTTACGAAGGCGAAGGCTGACCCTAATAAGAAGACTAACTTCGAGGCGTACAGCCAGAATGTAGAGCGGGCTTATCTGAGCTACAAGGCGACGGAGGCCTATCAATTCATCCAGGGAGTCGTCTCAGAGAGCCTTAACAAGACGGCAGACCGCATCGTCTTCCACGAGGGGAACAGTTGCCCAGAGTTCTGGGAGCAGACCAGGATAATCGCGGGCATCAACGTCGCAGAGCCACTCCTGAGGTGCGCGGTCAGCCTGCTCGACAGGTGAAAAAAAAATGAGAGTCGGGATCATAGGCGGCTCAGGATATGCGGGGGGAGAACTACTCAGACTTCTCCTCAGACACCCACAGGCAGAGGTGACGACGGTTACCAGCCAAAGGTACGCAGGCGAGTACCTCTACACGATCCATCCCAACCTTAGGGGGCACACGCAGCTCAAGTTCACGCCGGTTAACAACGAGGAGATCGCCGAGAGGTGCGATGTTGTCTTCATGGCGACCCCCCACGGCACCTCTAAGGAGATCGTCCCGGACCTCCTCGCGAGGGGCCTCCAGGTCATCGACCTAAGCGCTGACTTCAGGCTGAAGGACCCCTCCGACTACTTCAAGTGGTATGGCTGGGGTCATCCTCATCCGGAGCTACTCGACAAGGCGGTATACGGCATACCTGAGCTCCACAGGAAGGAGATGAGGGACGCAAGCCTAGTTGCCTGCGCGGGCTGCATGGCGGGGGCGAGTATCCTCAGCCTCGCACCGGTCGTCAAGGCAGACTTCGTCGACCCTGATAAGATCTCCATCGACGCCAAGATAGGGTCCTCGGGCGGAGGCAGCGAGCCGACGCCGGCAAGCCACCACACCGAGAGGTTCGGGGGCGTCAGACCTTACCAGGTCGTCGGCCACCGCCACATAGCCGAGATTGAGCAGGAGCTCACGGCACAGGCCGGGGCGCCGATACACGTAGGCTTCACCCCCCACGCCCTAGATATCGCCAGGGGCGTACTGATCACCGCCCAGCTCTGGCTCAGGAGGAAGGTCGAGGGCAGCGAGGTCTGGAAGGCATATCGCGACATGTACGGCGACGAGTACTTCATCCACCTCGTCAAGTACAAGAAGGGGCTCTACCAGCTCCCAGACCCCAGGGTCGTCGTCGGCACGAACTACGTCGACGTAGGCTTCGAGCTCGACGGCCACGTCCCGCGCCTCGTCGTCTTCGGCGCCATCGACAACATTGTGAAGGGCGCCGCCGGGCAGGGCGTCCAGTGCTGGAACGCCGTCAACGGCTGGGACGAGAAGCTCGGCCTCGATCTCATCGGAACCCACTAGGTGAAACTTATGCTTATAGTGATGAAGACGGGCGGAGACCTCCTCGTGAACGGCTTTCCACTCGCCCTCGCTGCGGAGATAAAGGCTCTGAGTGCGGAGCATAGTTTCATCATAGTCCATGGTGGCGGCGACATCGTCTCGGACATCTCGACTAGACTTGGCCACCCGCCAAGGTTCGTCCTGTCACCACGAGGCTTCAGGAGCCGGTACACCGACAAGGAGACCGCCGAGATCTACACGATGGTGATGGCGGGGAAGATCAACAAGGAGATCGTGTCAACCCTCCAGAAAGCAGGCGTCCAGGCCGTCGGCCTCAGCGGCCTCGACGGTGCCGCAGTCAGGGCGAGCCGGAAAGAGCAGATAATAGCCCTCAACGAGCATGGGAAGAAGATCCTGATGGACGGCGGCTACACGGGCCAGATAGTGACGGTGAACGACAGCCTCCTCCGCCTTCTCGTTGACAACGGCTACACTCCTGTGATCAGTGCCGTGGCGATGGGTGCAGAGGCTGAACCCCTCAATGTCGACGGCGACAGGATGGCGGCCAAGGTCGCGTCGGCCCTCAGGGTAGACAGGCTCATCCTCCTCACGGACGTCGACGGCATCATGATGGAGGGGAAGCGCGTCGAGAGGCTCGGCAGCTTCGAGGCGAAGGAGCTGCAGGACAAGATCGGCCCGGGGATGAGCACCAAGGTATACGCCTCTCAGGAAGCCGTGAGGAATGGTGTAGCTGAGGTTATAATCGCCTCAGGATTCAAAGAGGGCGCGATAGGGGCAGCCCTCAATCATGACGGGGGAACCGTGATCAGGCAATGAACAGGCAGGAGATCGTAGATCGTGAAACGACTTCGATGGCGAACCTTTACTGGAAGAGGGGCGTCGTAGCCGCACGCGGGAAGGGGGCGACGTTATGGGACGCCGATGGACGCGAGTACGTCGACTGTACGAGCAACTACGGCGTATCAATAGTCGGCCACTGCCACCCGAGGGTGGTCGAGGCGATAAAGGCGCAGGCGGAGAAGCTGACGAGCTGCCATGGTGCCTACTACAACGAGGCGCGGAGCGAGCTCCTGGAGCGGCTGAGTAGGATAGCGCCGAAGGGCCTCACCCGTAGCTACCTCTCCAACAGCGGAGCTGAAGCAGTCGAGTTCGCCTTCAAGCTCGCGAAGAGGAAGACGGGGAAGGCCGAGATAGTAGCCATGATGAACGCCTTCCACGGGAAGTCCATGGGCGCCCTCGCCGCGACCTGGAAAAAGAAGTATAAGGAGGGCTTCGGTCCGATGATGCCCGGCTACAGACATGCGCCCTTCGGTAACATCGAGAAGATCAGGGAGGCGATTACCACCGACACGGCCGCAGTCGTCACGGAACCTATCCAAGGGGAGGGAGGCATCAACGTCCCGCCGTCCGAGTTCCTGAGGCAGCTTCGCGAGCTCTGTGACGAGAAGGGAGTCCTCCTCATCCTAGATGAGATCCAGACCGGAATGGGGCGGACGGGGAGGATGTTCGCCTGCCAGCACGCCGGTATCGTCCCGGACATTATGTGTTTGAGTAAGGGGATCGCTAACGGTCTGCCCCTCGGCGTGACGATGGCGCAGGAGGATGTCATGTCGGCGGTCGGCATAGGCGACCACTCAAGCACCTTCGGCGGAGGCCCCGTCCAATGCGCGGCCGCGGCCGCCACGATCGACGTGCTGCTGGAGGAGCGTCTACCCGAGAAGGCGGCCCGTGACGGGGAGTATATTCTCGGCCGCTTCAAGGAGATGGGAACGAAGTACAAGACCATACGCGAGGCCCGCGGAATGGGGCTCATGATCGGCGTCGAACTCAGGTTCGAGGTTATCAACGTCATGAACCATAGCCAGGAGCAGGGAGTCCTCGTCCTTGAGGCCGGCAGAAACATCCTCCGCCTCCTGCCACCCCTCGTCATAACCCGTGGACAGATCGACCGAGTCGTGGCCGTCCTTGAAGAGGCATTCGAGGTGGAAGAGTCTGAGCACTTCCATTGACCTACTCACCAGAATGGTTGAGATATACAGCCCATCAGGAGGAGAGAGGGGGCTCTCCGAGTATCTTGAAGCCGTCATGTTTAACCTCGGATTCCATGTCAGGCTGGACTCCGTCGGAAACGTCATCGGGCAACTCGGGGAGGGCAGACCACGTATCCTTCTATGCGGCCACATGGACACCGTCGCGCCGCCTCTGCCCGTAAAGGTTGAGGACGGGATCATTTACGGTAGAGGCGCGGTCGACGCGAAGGCACCCCTCGCAGCGATGATAGTGGCCGCCTCAGAACTGGCTAAGGAAGGTTTCCCCGGCAGCATAACCGTGGCAGGTGTAGTTGACGAGGAGGGCCGGAGCAGGGGTATAATCAACCTGCTGAAGGAAGGAGTGGAGGCTGACTACGCTATCTTTGGTGAACCCACAGCCGTTGAAACCATAACGATGGGATACAGGGGGAGTATCACACTACAGATCACATGTGAAACGGAGACCGGCCACTCCTCAGCCCCATGGCTGTACCTGAACTCTATTGAGAAAGCGTTAGAGATCTGGGCCCAGATCAGGGAGATCCGGATGCCAGGGGAGAAACCCGACAGCCACTTCGGATCTATCACCACGTGCCTGAAGATGATAGAAGGCGGCCAAGCCAACAACATCGTGCCATCCAAGTGCACCATCCTGTTGGATACGAGGATACCCCCGGGTGTGACTGTGGAAAGCTACAGGGCTGAGGTTACCAAGCTTATCGAAGGCTATATGACTCGGGCCCTTGGCGTGAGTGTGCATCTGGAGATAATGGATAAAACGGAGCCGTACATCGCCCCGACAAGGTCCCCCCTAATGAAGGCTCTAGCGCAGGCGATATGGAGTGTGAGGGCTAAACAAGTCAAACTGATATACAAGACCGGCACCGGGGACATGAACATATACGGCCATGTCACCGGGAAGCCGACGGCCACCTATGGTCCCGGCGACCCCCATCTCGATCACACTAGCGATGAGCACATCAATCTCCAAGACTATCTTGATAGCATCCAAGTGTTGATCGAGACCCTCAGGCGCCTCCCTGCGATAGACGCAGAACAACGCGGGAAGGAGTCAGGAAAACGTGAGCAGACCAGGGAATGATGAACAGTTTTATCAACATAAACCACCAACATCTTCCACGATGGACAAGATCGATGAGAAGATCCTGAAGTGCCTGAAGGTGAACGCCCGGACGACCTACGTCGAAATCGGGGCTCAGGTGGGGCTCTCGGAGGGGGCTGTCAGAAACAGAGTCCAGTCACTCGTCAGCTCCGGTACGATAAGAAGGTTTACAATCGAAGTCGCCAACGCCTCGAAGGTCCGTTCCCTAACTATGATTTCTGTGGAACCGGGAGTCCCCACCTACGCCGTATCGAAGGAGGTCATGAAGCTCACCGGCGTCGAGCGCCTCTACGAGGTGACCGGAGAGTATGACATCGTCGCCGTCGTCTCATTCACAAACATCGATGGCATCAACCAGTGTATCGAGGATATGCGAAAAATCAAGGGCGTCGTCAAGACGAACTCGATAATCGTCCTGAAAACCGTGGAAGTCTGAAAGGGATCAAGACTTTCCTAGAGGATTACCCTGGCGTCGACGATCCTCGCCCCCTTCTCATAGACGAGGACGGGGTTCATGTCAAGCTCCTTGATCTCAGGGCAATCGATCAGCATATTCGAGGTCTTTACGAGGATGTCGGCTATGGTCGCCTTGTCGACCTTCGGCATGCCGCGGGCGCCGTCGAGTATCTTCTTCGCCTTGATCTCCTCGATCATCTCCTCGGCGTCGCCGAGGGTGATGGGGGCAATGCGGAAGCTGACGTCCTTCAGTATCTCGACGAAGATGCCGCCAAGGCCGAACATGATGGTGGGGCCGAAGGTCGCGTCCGTGGTGCTGCCAACGATGATCTCTGTGCTCTTCGGCGCCATCTCCTGGACGAGTATCCCTGTTATCTCAGCCTGAGGCACATTCTTCCTGATGTTCGCGACGATCCTGTTGAAGCCCTCGCGTATCCCCTTCTCGTCTTGGATTCCCACTATGACGCCGCCGGCGTCGCTCTTGTGGAGGACCTGTGGTGAGACGATCTTGAGCACTATTGGGAAGCCAATCCTCTTGGCCGCCTTGATGGCGTCCTCCTCGGTCTTCGTCACCTCGATGGCCGTGATGGGCATCCCGTAGAGGCCGCAGAGGCCCTTAGCCTCGTGCTCGTAGAGGAAGTTCCTCTTATCGGCCCTGGCGACTTCGAATATCTTGGAGACCGCCTTGTCTCTCATGGGCAAACCTCACTGAACTCTATGTAGGAGTTCTTCACGGCTTTTTAAAAATATGGGCTAAATTCAAAAGTTTCTTAACGCCCTATGCGGGTCCCTATCTTATTCACGGTGCCCCAATTGGATGTCACCTCGATACTGCTCGTGAACTTCGTCATCTACTTCGGTCTGTACGTGATCATCTCTACTGCGCTGAACCTCCAGTTCGGGAACGCCGGCATCCCCAACATGAGCAGTAACATCTCAGTCGCCTGCGGCGCCTACGTGGTCAGCAGCGTCGTTATCCGTATCTGCATGTGGATTGGAGGATCGGCTGGCCTGGTCTTCAAACCGGACTGGGTATACGACAACCCCTACAACGTCTCCATGATAACGAAATTCCTGGAATCGCAGCCTATTCTCAGCCTCAGCATATTCGTCCTCAGTTTAGCGCTCGCGTTTGTTTTCGGAAGCGGTCTAGGATGGCTACTCGGCTCCTTGGGCGGCAGGCTCAGGGCTACGAGACTCATGATACTCCTACTGATAATCTCCGACGCGGGGGGGCTGAGAGTGGCCAACAACGAGTTCGTGGCCGGCGGCACCTTGGGTGCATTCGTCCCCAACTTCTTCGCATGGTACAAGGGAGAGCACATGATCATCATTGCCCTGGTGATACTGATCGTCGGAATGGTCTGCTACCTGATAACCAGGGCCCTGATGAATAGCCCGTTCGGCAGGCTGATGCGAGCCGTACGAGAGAACGAGGTTACTCTAGAGAGCACGGGCAAGGACGTCGAGCAGGTGAGGAGGCAGGTGATGATGTTCGGGAGCGGCATGATGGCTGTGGCCGGAGTCCTCCTCAGCTTCTACTACAGCTTCGTCCAGTACCAATTCTACGACAGGGTCACTTACACCTTCTGGCCCTGGCTAATGATCACGATAGGAGGTCTCGGCAACAACGCTGGCGCCTTCTTGGGGACCGTCATCTGCGTCTCGACCCTCAAGGGGATAAACATCATACACCAGATGGTCGCGCCTGGCCTGATAGGGACCCAGTGGGTTAGACTCATCGGGTACTTCGAGGATATCGCCCTCGGGTCGCTACTGCTCTTCTTCCTGATATTCAGGCCGAGGGGCCTCATACCGGAGAAGCAGCTCCACATAACAGGGATAAATTACGATGGCATAATCAACGAGAAGAAAATGGCTGGCGAAGTATTGAGGTCGTTTAGATCAAAAAATGAAGGCTAGAGGACCTGCTTCTCGACTTCGCCGATCCCCTCGTCTAGGAGCCTGACTATCTCATCGATCTCGCTTTTCTTCACCACGAGCGGCGGCCCAACCTGGATGTGGTCTCCCCTGGAGCCGTCCAGTGAGCCGGAGCCGGGGTAGATTAGCAGCCCCCTCTCCATGCAGCTGTTGAAGACTCTGCCGTTAAACCTCGCGTTTGCGGGGAGGGGCTCCTTCGTCTCCTTATCCTTCACGAACTCGATCCCCGCGAAGATGCCGAGTCCCCTCACGTCGCCGACGGTCGGGTGATCGTACAGTGCTTTGAGTTTCTTCAGTAGATACGGTCCAAGCTCAGCCGACCTCTCGACGAGCCTGTGCTTCTCGATGTAGTCGAGGCAGGCGGCGCCCGCGGCGCAGCATAAGGGGTGGTTCCCGTATGTGTGTCCGTGGGCGAAGGGGCCGCTGAAACCCTCGAAGACCTTGTCGCTTGCGATGGTCGCCCCCAGGGGGAGGTAGCCGCTGGCTATGCCCTTGGCTGCCGTGATTATGTCGGGCTCGACTCCCCAGTGATCTATCCCCCACCTCTTACCGGTCCTGCCGAAGCCCGTCATCACCTCGTCCGCGATGAAGAGGACGCCGTGATCGTCGCATATCTCGCGGATCAGCTGGAAGTAGCCCTCAGGCGCTGGGACCGTCCCGAGGGTCGCTCCGACCACGGGCTCCGCTATGAAGGCGGAGACGTACTCCGGCCCGGCGATCCTTATGGCCGTGTCGAGGCTCCTCGCGCATTCGAGGTCGCAGGAGTCCCGCGTCTTCCCATACCAGCACCTGTAGCAGTACGCCGGCGGTATGTGGGGGTAGTCTATCAGCATCGGCGTGAACCTGCGGCGCCTGGCTATGTTCCCTGACATGGAGAGGGCTCCTAGGGTGTTGCCGTGGTAACTCTGCCATCTCGCCACTACCTTGTATCGGGTCTTCTCACCGGTCTCGAGGTGGTACTGGCGGGCCATCTTCGCCGCCGCCTCCGTCGCCTCGGAGCCGCCTGAGCAGAAGAAGACGTGCTTCAGGCTCCCAGGGGCGAAGCTGGCCACCTTCGCGGCGCACTCCTTGACGGCCTCCCCGACGAAGAAGCCTCCGTAGGCGAAGCTGATCGCCTTCATCTGCCTCGCTATGGCGTCGTTTACCTCCTTTACGCCGTAGCCTATATTGACGCAGAGGGGACCGCCGCTCCCGTCTATGTACCTCTTCCCCGTCGAATCCCAGATGTAGATGCCCTTCCCACCAACGAGGGTCGGCGTCTCTATCGACGCCCTTGAGAACAGGTTTCTTACGCCAGAGCTCGACATAAAGTTTCATAGTAACACTGTTTGGATTGAACTTAATACTAGCGACAATCCTGCGTAGTTTCTCCGTAACGTTGATAGGCTTGCTCGATGGGCTGATCCAAAACATGCTCTGGCTGTCTTTGGGGGTGAAGGCTGACGCTCTCGAACGCTATTGCCTCTGTGGCGATCTTCGTATTAACCTTGTTCTTGATGATCAGGAAGCCGAGGGGCATGAACCTCGGCCTCGCCGCAGGATCGGCGCGCGCGCCTTTAACTTCCTCTCCGAATCGACCTTTACCCCGCCGAAGTGAAGAGTGCCTTGAGGTCCTGCATGCCTGAGGAGCCTGGGTCGAGGACGATGGGCTTGTTCGAAGCCCTGGGGGTGATCCCCTTGAGCTTGCCCAGGTGATAGTTGACTGTTGTTTCAGGGTCCTTCAGTAGGTTGCCTGTCAGGATGCATACGACGCTATCGCCGGGGCTTATCACGCCCCTCTCCACGAGCTTCTTCGCGCCCGCGACCGAGGCCGCCGAGGCTGGCTCGCATCCCACGCCGCTCCTGTCGACGATCGCCTTGGCGTCCATGATCTCGTCGTCCGAGACCTGTTCGACGACCCCCTTCGTATAAGCTATCGTCTTCATGGCCTTCTCCCAGCTCACCGGGGCGCCAATCTTTATCGCGCTGGCCACTGTATGCGGCTTCTCGACGGGCTCAAGCTGGTCTCCCTTCGAAGACCATAACCTGTAGAGTGGGTTTGCATCTTCTGCCTGAATAACCGCTATCCTAGGAGCCCTATCTAATAGCCTCAGCTCCAGCAGTTCCTTTATGGCCTTGCCGAACGCTGAAGTGTTCCCTAGGTTCCCCCCGGGGACGACTATCCAGTCAGGCGGGCTCCACAACCTCTGCTGGAGGAGCTCGAAGATTATCGTCTTCTGGCCCTCGACCCTCCATGGGTTCAGCGAGTTCAGGAGGTAGTAGCCGATCTCCGAGGAGGCCTCCTCTACGAGGCGCATCGCGTCGTCGAAATTACCCATTACTTGGATCACCTTCGCCCCGTAGGCGAGGGCCTGGGAAAGCTTACCGTAGGCGATCTCACCCTCAGGGACGAAGACGACGCCGTTGAGCTCAGACTGGGCGGCGTAGGCGGCCATGGAGGCCGAGGTGTTGCCGGTCGAGGCGCAGGCGACCGTCGAGGCGCCGAGGCGCCTCGCCTCTGAGACGGCTACAGTCATCCCCCTGTCCTTGAACGAACCGGTAGGGTTCTCCCCCTCGTGCTTCATCGAGAGGTCCTTTACGCCGACGTAGTCGCAGACGATCTCACACGTGTATAGATTTGTGTTGCCTTCGGGTCGAGAGACGATGACCTTAGCGTCGATTTCGGGATAGACTAGCTCCTTGAAACGCCAGACGCCGCTGTCATAGGGTTTTTTAGTTGTCCCGAGCCGCTCATCGAATAGCTCCCGTGTTATATCCTCAAAGTCGTGTCTTACCTCGTAGAGGCCCCCGCATCCGCATCTGAAATTCGTCCCTGGCTCGATGATCTTGTTACAGCGGATGCACCTGAAAGTTGAGCCCATCTAGATCACCGTTGCGCCTCTGGCGCTCGGCTTCGTTATGAGCACGTCCGCCCTGATGTCGCCGAAGGCCTCAGCCATGGCTTTACCGATGCTCAGTACGTCTTCCCCGACTGCAAAGACCGAGGGACCACCGCCTGCTATGGAGCAGCCGTAGGCGCCGGCGTCCAGGGCGGCCTTCTTCACCTCCCAGAAGCGGGGGATGATCCTGGCCCTGTAAGGCTCCACGAAGGCGTCGCCGATGCTCTTGCCGAAGAGGACGGTGTCGCCCAAAGCTACCGCCGCGGACATCCTCGAGGCGTATCCGATGCTACGCACCGCGTCCTTCATGCTGATCATCTCTGGTAGGAGGCTCCGTGCCACCTTCGTCTTGTTCTCGATCTGAATATCCGGCGACGCCACCGCAACCCCGATACGAGGCGGGTCCATCCTGATCACGTCGTACCCCTCGTCTACCATGATGAAGCCGCCGAAGATCGACGCCGACACGTTGTCGGCGTGGGCGCTCCCGGCGACAGCTGCCTCCCCCATAGCCGCCAACTCGACCAGCTCCCTCGCGGGGAGACCCATCCCGAGAAGCCGATCCGCGGCGACGGCGGCGGCCGCAGCCGAGGCACCGGACGATCCGAGTCCCTTACCCGGAGGTATCCCTTTCGATATCCTGATTCGGAAGCCCCCGTGGAGACCTTTTTCCTTGAGAACATGCTGGAAGACCGCCCCGGCGCTGTTCTCAGAAGCCTTGACCGGTATAGAATACGCCCCAACACCGTTGATCTCAATGAGTACTCCCGGCTCATCGACCTGTTCGGCTTCGATGACGTCCCCTAATCCGTCGAGGGCTATACCGAAAACGTCGAATCCGGGTCCGAGGTTGGCGATGGAGGCGGGAGCGAATACCTTAAGCTGTTTGACGCTCACCCATCATCTCTGGCACCTTAGACGGAGTGCCTACAATCGAATGGGTTTATAACTGTTTGCATCCTCAGACTGATACACGTCTGTCTGAGCTGGTTAACACCCTTTCCTCGTCGTTATCAACGTTTATATACCGTGCCTACAACCAGTTTTGGGAGGTATGCTTTTGAACACAGCGGAAGTCCAGAAGGCACTAGACGAGGTCAGACCACACCTGCAGATGGACGGCGGAGACGTGGAACTCGTCGACGTCAAGGACGGCGTCGTGAAGGTTAAACTCATAGGCCACTGCGCGGGCTGCCCCATGTCCCAGATGACGATCAAGTGGGGCGTGGAGAACTACCTCAAGAAGAAGGTGCCCGGCGTCAAGGCAGTCGAAGCCGTCTGAGGAGACACCGGCCCATGCCCCTCATGGCGGAGCTGGAGAAGGCCAGGGACTACGGCGATATCTTCTCCCTAGTCAAGAAGGTGGTGAAGAGGAGCCTGAGCCTACACAGGGTAGGGCTCATGCTCTACCTGGGGAACCTTCCCCTCAGCGTGGGCGCCTTCCACCCGCTGGGCACAAACGACCTGGTCCTCAACAGGAGGTTGCTCAAGTCAAAGACAGGCCTCGGGCACAAGTCCCACGTCTTCGCCATCCTCCTCCACGAGTACCTGCACAGCCTAGGATTCACAGACGAGCGGCAGGTCAGGAGGCTCACATACAAGCTGTGCCTAGAAAACTTCGGGCGCCAGAGCCCGGTGGTCGAGGCCACGCTGACGGGCCCATGGGTAAACCTCTCCGAGGAAGACTTTGATGAGCTCGAACCCGAGCTAGATCTGGAACTCGTCAGGAACTTCGAGCACGTCGAGGGCGGCTACATAATTTAGCCGCCGCAGGCCTAGGCTTCTTGGAGACATAACGGGCAGTCCAGTCTGCCATGGTAGCCCTGCGGATAGTTCTCAACCAATCCATGGACTGGGCACTGGAAAATGTAGAATGGCAGGCTCCCGCTCCAACCTGGCCTCGTACGGTGACCCACGTAGACCGCACCGTTGAGCTTCAACAAGATCTTCTCGATCAAAGACAGTTCTAATTTGTTCAATTCGCCGCGTGGCTTGAGCCTCCTGCGGCGTTGGCCTCCAGCGTCTATCTTCGGAGGCTCCTCCGTCTGGCCGCTGACGATCAACTTTACCAGTCTCTCCTATAGAAGTGACCGGCATTATGTTTCTGTGACCTCGTCTCCCGGCTTCTGGAAACACGTGAAAACGTTAAAAGAGCTTAATCAGCCTAGTAGTTCTGGTGTCCTACGTGTCGATGGAGAAGGTTGATCCATTCAAATTCGTCAAGGCGACGAATAGGCTGATGAGAGGGAATGGTCTGTTCCTCGTTACCCAGGGGAGGGATGAGAAGCCCAACGTGATGACCATCGGCTGGGGCCTGCTGGGCACGATATGGAGGAGGCCCTTCTTCGTCGTGGCTGTCCGCCACTCACGACACACCTTCAAGCTGATGGAGGAGAGCGGGGCTTACACCGTATGCCTCCCCTCGAAGGGTATGAGTAAAGTCCTCGACGTCTGTGGGACAAAATCGGGGAGGGATGTGGACAAGTTCAGAGAGCTAAAGCTCACGGCTCGGAAGGGCCTCGACGTAGACGCCCCGTACATTGAGGAGTGCCCGGTACACTACGAGTGCATCGTAAGGTACAAGAACGACCTCAAGCCAGGACTGCTGGCTAAGCAGATCGAGGATGACGTCTACTCGACCAAGGACATGCACATGATATACTACGGCGAGGTCGTAGGAGCGTACGCCGTAGAGGACGCGGCGAGGAGGCTGCCGAGGTGACGACGATGAAGGTCTTGATAGTCTACGACTCGAGGACGGGCAACACCGAGAAGATGGCCTACGCGGTCGAGGAGGGGGTGAAGAGGGCCGGAGCTGAGGCAGTTCTTAAGAAGGTCGATGAGGCCTCGGTCGACGAGCTCCTGAGCGTCCAGGGGCTGATACTGGGTTCACCGGTCTACTATGGTCTTCCCTCCGGCAAGATCAAGGCCTTCGTCGACGAATCAGTCAAGTACCACGGTAAGCTGGAGGGGATTG
>Ga0315289_10008710_pt1 | contig 14648 bp, 14 predicted proteins | sample YL17G11_40_MG_FD_203452 | JGI IMG/M metagenome (GOLD analysis project Ga0315289, IMG submission 203452) | Sediment microbial communities from Yellowstone Lake, YNP, Wyoming, USA - YL17G11_40 | ecosystem: Environmental > Aquatic > Freshwater > Lake > Sediment | place: USA: Wyoming | collected...
GAATCCATGGTATGCACTGCTTGGTAGCTTATGTTACCCCAATGGAGAAGGTCTATATACCATTCATGAACGTAAGAGACATCAGGAAGTGCAGCTTCATCTTGAACTCTTGATTCAGTCAGACCCCGAAGCGTTCTGGTTTGTGTCTCTTGACAATGCTTCAGCACATACGACTGAGTTGTTAGATAGCTTTCGAGAGCAATATAAAGACAGACTGGAGATGGTGTTTCTGCCAACATATTCCGTGAGAACTCCATTTTCTTCCCTGCTGAGAATACCAAAACAAAAGAAAGGCGCACAAGCTACGTGCCATTGGGTCTCATGAATGAACTCAAGGACTACCTCAAAAGAAACGGCATGATGACCAAACGAGAAGAAGAGATCAAAGACCCGGATGCCTTCCTATTGCCATCCACACAGAATCCCACAGGACATGAGACTGCCAGAGGGTGGCAGCACATATTCAAGGGATATGTTGAGAAAGCTGGTTTGCAGGAAGTCTATGGTCGTGACAGCAAGGGAAGACCGCTATATAAATATACCATACATAGCCTGAGGCATTCGCATGTCCGGCACTATGTGCAAAAAGTGCCATTGGCGGCTGTGCAAAAGCAGGTCGGGCATAAGTCGCTTCAAACCACAGAGATATATCTCAGGCTTGCGGATGAGGATGTAAGGAAGGCTTATGAAAGTGTTCGTTAGTATGGAATTGTATGCTGGGTATGTGTTAAAATATTGATCGCCTAATGTGAGTCAATACTAATACAATATCATACAGGGATTTGGTAGATTTACCGAAAAGAGCTTTATGGGTTAACCGAAGAAGAGATCATCATGCAGATCGGAGAGGATAAAATTGAAATGTCCGACTAGTAAACAAAAATCTGGAATCCATATACACCAATATAAAGAACGTGCTGGATGAAGCTCGTAATAAAGCAGTCAGATCGATAAACTTCGCCATGGTGCAGGCATACTGGCACATAGGAAGGCTCATCGTTGAGGAAGAGCAAAATGGTAAAGTATACGCTTCTCGAAGATAGCAAGCAGATATTTGCGTCCCGATATAAACTGTATCTTCCTAGCGAGGAAGAGCTTAAAGTTGAGTTGGAAAGAGGAAGATCGCTTTTAGAACTGGAGGAAAAGCTTAATAAGGTAAACGATTCTTTAGATTTGACAGAATGAGTTAGAAAAGGATTGTTTGTTAGGATTGGACAAGGTAAGAGGAATATTTAGTATGAGCTATTACGCAAAAATTACGCAGAAAATTACGCAAAAGACTAGCAATACGGGTATCAAGCCGATTGTTGTAATGATACACCCTAAGCAATGGCAGAACTGATTTTCAATGAATGAAATCGGGGTCAATCACGTATTCTCCATACAATAGCACATTATCCGGGCTCCGGCAAGGAAAACTGCGGAAATGGGAATAGAAAAATAGTCATTGCAGAATTGCTGACTGCACAAGGCTTTACATGGCAGTGCAAAAAGTAGACTTTTTGCACTCATCCGAAAATTCATTGGGAAAATGAAGCCCATAGAAAAATCGAGGAGGAAAAATCATGAAAATCAAAAATTTGTGCTTTGGCTATCGCATCGCACCAGAATGGTTAATCAGCATGATAGTGGTAGCTCTGATTCTAATCAGTGCGACCTGCATTTTGGCGCAGGATTGGCCCCAGTGGCGAGGGGTAAATCGGGATGGGAAGGTAACGGAGTTCGCAGCGCCAGAGAAATGGCCCATGGAACTGACTCAAAAGTGGAAAGTAACTGTAGGCACGGGTGATGCAACACCAGCCTTAGTGAACAACAAGCTCTATGTCTTCGCACGGCAAGGGGAGAATGAGGTTATCCTGTGTCTGGATGCAAACGATGGAAAGGAGTTATGGCGTGATCAGTATACGGCGCAGGCTGTAACCGGAGCACCTTCACAACATCCGGGTCCCAGAAGTTCGCCGGCGGTGATGGATGGAAAAGTCGTCACGATCGGTGTAGGCGGGATTCTTTCCTGCCTGGATGCCGCTACCGGCAAAGTCCTATGGCGTAAGGACCCGTTCCCCGGGGTCATACCCAAATTCTTCACCGCTATGTCACCTATGATTGTTGATGGTATGTGCATCGCGCATCTTGGTGGTGCAGGTAACGGGGCAATTATCGCATACGACCTGAACACCGGCAACGAGAAGTGGCGGTGGGCTGGCGAAGGTCCGGAATATGCCTCTCCTGTCCTCTTGATAGTAGACAACATGAAGCAAATCGTGACAATCGCTGAGAAAAGCATCGTAGGGGTCGGTATGACTGATGGAAAACTGCTGTGGCAACTCCCGTTCGTGCCTCAAGGGAGAGGTTACAACGCCGCAACCCCCATCGTTGACGGTCAGACTGTCATATTCACGGGAGCGTCTCGTGGCACGAATGCCGTGAAGATCGAAAAGCAAGGGGATGGCTTCGTCACCAAAGAGCTTTGGAGCAACAAAGACGTTGCCGTGCAGTTCAATACGCCCGTGCTGAAAGAAGGTCTGCTCTTCGGCCTTACCGACAAGGACAATCTCTTCTGCCTCAATGCCCAGACCGGTCAAACTGCCTGGATCGATACAACCCGGCTTGGCAGTGGCGGGTTTGGAGCCATTATCGACGTTGGTTCGGTCTTAATGGCTTTAACTAGCAACTCCGAACTGATTGCCTTCAAACCCAGCGACAAAGAATACACGGAGTTAGCTCGTATCAAAGTCGCAGATACACCAACATACGCGCATCCGGTGATCGCAGGGAACAGGATTTATGTGAAGGATGGGGAGACATTGGCGATGTGGATGATCAAGTGATATTATAGAAAAAAACAAAGAGAGGATGATAAAATGGATCGCAGAACATTTCTAAAGATATTGCCGACCATCACCATGCTGGTCGGAACAGCATTCGACTCCCCCCAGCAGGCATCGGGTTCCGTCAATCTGCAGCCGATTAAGCTTCCTAAACCCGAGAAAGACGATGGCAAGTCCTTAATGACGGTATTGCAGGAAAGAAGAACCACACGCAGCATCAGTCCTAAGGAACTTCCCTTGCAAGTGCTTTCAAACCTTTTATGGGCGGCATTCGGGATAAATCGAGAGAGCGCGGCATTCGGCAAGCCGGGGAGAACAGCACCTTCTGCCAGTAATTCACAGGAAATTGACCTGTATATTGCCATGTCCGAAGGCGTTTACCTCTATGAAGCGGTTCCCCATCGCTTGACGCCCATCGTAGTCGGAGACTTTCGTGAGAGGGCAGGCAGACGCGGAGCGGCTATTGCTCCGGTGAATATCTTTTACGTCGTGGATCTCACTCGATACGATTTGGGACCTGGACAGCCCGACCGGTCTATTGGAGACCCGGAGATACAGAAGTCCTATTATTATACCGACACGGGTTTCATTGCCCAAAACGTTTATCTGTTTGCTGCCTCGCAAGGTTTGGCGGCTTGGTTCCACAACTGCGACAAGGAGAATACGGTTAAGGAATTTAAGTTGCACCCCCGGCAGCGAGCACTCTTCGCACAGTCCATAGGTTATCCAGCGGAGAGTTAGAAAACGCATTGAGTGCCCCGATATGGGGTAACAGAACTGAAGCTGCGATAAGACGCGTGCGTCCGTTAAAGGAATCTGAGTAACGTGGAATTTTTGGTGATATTCCTACTAGCAACTGACTAACCCGATGTAGACACGCAAGAAGGGAACACCGCATGTCAGTAAAGCACAGACGGACTGAAATCAGTTATGGACGTGCTGTGCAAGCTAGAGATCATGCAATATGGTTAAAGCTATACTGCTTGAATCCCAATTTCCTAGCTATAAATCGCTAGGGTTTCGTAGACTGATTGTAAACCGAAATCAGAGATTAGTTTATCAGCAACTTGGCGTCTGTTGCTGATACACCAAAAACAATCTCTCAACGGACAACATTGCTAGGATTGTCATAGTCATATGGTGGTGCTATCCTTGCCAACTGCGAAGCTCGTATTCGTCTAAGCCTGCTTCGCATTTGGCATCCTGAATGGCTCTCTCCATCCAATAACGACTATGGGACATTTTCACTAATCACTCTAATGGTGTGTCTGATGGTGCATTACAATACTGGCGGCTTACTCCCACAGAATCATCTCCCTGTTTTGGGGAAGCCAGATTCATCTATATGAAGACCACCATGTTGTTCATCTCTGATGTGTCCTGATACGGTTTGAGATACATCACCCAGTATTGGTTCTTTGTTCTTCCGTTACTCGGCGGAACGAGAATCACCCCATGGAGAGTTGGATGCGAAATGCTGAAGAGATTGATGATCGCTTTCTGGAACTATCTTTTCGAATTGCACCATATTACCCCATCGTTGATATTGAAGTTGTCCTTGTAGATACTGCTTAGCAGTATCAGCCATATTTCGTGTTTTTGTGGCAAAGTAATGAGCAAATCGTTGGTGGAATAGCTCAAAGCGTTTTATTGCTTGTTTTATATCAGAAGCTACTAACTGGATTAGAGACATGATAGAATCCTCCTTAAAATAAAGAATTCTATCATTAGTGTCAAGGTGTAAATGTCAATAAAATCTAATGTGACAAAGTCAAGATAAATTGGATGTTTTTTATGGATTCCTGCTTCCGCAGGAATGACATTTTGCGTTGGTTTGTCATTCCAGCGAAGGCTGGAATCCAGTTTTATTATGTTACCTGATTAATTTATCAATGTTCATTAGGGTGCGTGAAAAACGCCGGCTGAGGAGATGTAAATGATTATCTACAAGGAAAAGCACCAAAGAGCAAAAATAAAAATGATGAAGACTTTTACGATCCCCTGAATCAGAAAGCCAACGCTCTTTAGTTTCAGCTTTCGCTTGGAACTGGATGAATGATTCCTCCTCAACTTCACCGAGACTGAGGAAATGCAGATTATATACTTGACAAATACATAATATTATGCTATAACTAATAGTATGGAAAATAAACGATGGACTATTAGCAATAAGGCTGTTCATAATCTCGGATACCACATTATCTGGTGCCCTAAATATAGGCGTAGACTCTTAATTGATAACGTTGATATACGCCTACGACAATTGTTATATCAAAAAGCGAATGAACTTGGTCTGACAATCGAAACTTGTGAAATAATGCCCGACTATGTGCATTTGTTCATCAAATCATCTCCTGTTGATAGCCCACATTTTATCGTCCACCAACTCAAAGGATATACGTCAAGGATTCTTAGACAAGAGTTCCCACATCTAAAGACAAAAGTTCCTACTCTTTGGACTCGAAGCTATTATATCGAAAGCGTTGGTCATATTTCAGAAAGCACCGTCAAGCAATACATCGAGGCTCAAAAGAACCAATGAAAACCTATTGTACCTCTGATGTGAAATTGTTTAAAGCTAATCAGAATGGACTTTCACAAACGGTAGTTAAAAAATCCCTCTAAATCTCCAGAGGGCATATTCAATATGCCCCTACGAAAAGGGAGACTTTAAGGATCATTTCACATCAAAAGTATTGTTTCAAACTCTACCATTCCAAAAAGAATAGATACTCCATAACCAAATTTCCCTTGCAGGTGAAATCTACAACCATTATCAGGATATAAACTGCTTGATAGCAACAAAATCAAGCTTGGTATCCCAACATTCAGATATTTCAAATCTCAAGATATTCAAGGTAACATTAAAACCATGACAGTTAAGCGTGACAAACCTGGAGATATTTATCTATATTGTGACAGACTCTATTGAGACTAGAATCGCACCATACACAGGTGAAATCGTCGGGTTCGATTTTGGTTTCAAAACATTCTTAACTGCCTCTAATGAAAACGGGAACATACTTCTGGAAACAGAGAGACTTGATAAGATATTGAAAGAGACGGAATACAATCTAGTTCCCTCTGTTTCACATTCTTAGTCTGTAAGATAGCCATAATATGATATAGGAAGATTTCAGATAAATGAGAAGCATTTGGATAATTATCGCCCGAAGACTAATAAGGTTGATCCCCACAATGCTAGGAGTGGCATTCATCGTATTTATGATGATGCACCTAGCTCCGGGAGACCCTGTTGAATTAATGATGGGTGAGGGCGGACATGTCACAGAAGAGGAAATCCAGAAAATTAGGGCGGAGTATGGTCTTGACAAGCCACTTTATGCCCAGTTTGGGTCATTCGTTGTGAATGCGGCAAAAGGTAATTTTGGCAGATCATTTATGAAGCAACAGCCTGTCATGTCGGTGATAAAAAGCCGAATTCCTGCAACAGTGGAGTTAAGTTTATTTTCCTTTGTCTTTGCTGTGCTAGTTGCATTACCTTTGGGCATACTATGCGCTGTATATCGGCGATCAATAATAGACCGAATTATAACATTTGTCTCACTTGGTGGAATATCATTTCCCAATTTCTATCTTGGCATACTCCTGATAATAATATTCGGTGCTAGTCTTGAGTTACTGCCCATCTCTGGTAGAAGCACCTATGGTATAGAGTCTGCTTATGTTACCGGATTCTATCTTCTCGATAGCCTAATTACAGGCAATTTGAATGCTTTTGTAAATACACTAAGGCACTTGATTTTGCCTTCCATTGCACTGGGTGGTATGGTCGTGGCGGTTACTGTGAGAATGACACGCACAAGTATGTTGCAGGTTTTGGATCAGGACTATATTCGCACCGCAAGAGCAAAAGGACTTCCTGAATGGAAGGTGATCCTCAAACATGCTCTCAAAAATGCACTGATTCCCACTGTAAGCATACTTGGTTTGCAAATAGGAATACTCCTTGGTGGAAATATGATTATTGAAACTGTATTCAGTTGGCCCGGATTGGGTTCACTAGCTGTCGAAGGCATATATGCGCGTGATTATCCCCTTATTCAGGGAGTTGTAATCATCTATGCGGCGACATACGTCTTTGTTAACCTCGTTGTGGATTTATTATATACAAAGATAAATCCAAAAGTGGAGGTAACATGAGAAAAAAGTTCTTGCGGAATTCAGGCAATCTACTGCGTGATAAAACGACCCTTGTTAGTGGGATAATAATCATAGTCTTTCTATTTGTCTCTATATTAGCTCCTTTAATAAGCCCTCATGATCCAAAGGATGCTGATCTGAATAGGCGATTGCAACCGCCTGTTTGGTCAGAGGACGGCAGTTGGGATCATATATTGGGCTGTGATCACATGGGAAGGGACATACTTTCGAGGATAATATATGGCTCAAGAGTTAGTATATTTGTCGGCACGGCAGTCGTTGTAATTTCCGCAATTGTTGGCACAGCATTGGGATTAGTTGCAGGCTATCATGGCGGATGGATAGACACCATACTTTCTGCCATTGTTGATATAATTTTGGCTTTTCCACTTCTTATATTTGCCATTGCCTTGATGGCGGCGACCGGTCCGGGTCTGAAAAACCTGATCATGGCTCTGGCTTATAAGGAATGGGTTCGTTTTTATAGGCTTGTTCGGGGTGATGTCTTGCTAGCCAAAAAGATGGAGTATGTAGAAACCGCAAGATCACTGGGAGCCAGAGACATATATATTATGTTTAAACACATCCTCCCGAATGTTTTCACGCCTGTTTTGGTTTTGGGAACTCTGGGAATGGCGAATGTGATACTTATGGAAGCATCACTAAGTTTTCTAGGGCTTGGCGTTCAACCGCCATCACCAGCATGGGGACTGATGGTTAGTGAGGGAAGACAATATATGATGACAAGCTGGTGGTTGTCAACATTCCCCGGATTAGCCATTGTTATTCTAATTATTACTCTAAATCTATTTGGGCAGGGATTAAGGGAGGCTTTTGACCCTCGATTGTCCCTGGAAGAATAAAAGAGGTGATATTTATCATGTTTAAACGATCTATCTTTTTATTTGTTACATTAGTTCTTGTAATATCAATTTTTGGTTGCTCGAAAGATGCCAAAAACGAGAAGTTTATAACTGTTGGAATAGTGCAAACATTACCATCACTCGATCCGGCTATGCACAGAGACAGAACTGTGGAATCGGTTTTGAGGAATATGCTTGATTGTCTGACAACCCGCGATGCCTCAATGGGTGTCGCTCCGCAGTTAGCTGAGTCATGGCAAACCGTTGACGATCTAACATGGCAATTCAAACTAAGAAATAATGTCAAATTCCACAATGGTGATCAACTCACCGCTCAGGATGTTAAGTTTACCATAGACAGAATCATTAACCCGAACTCAATCGGAGGAAAGTCATCACCAAGAAAAGGTTTAATAGACCCGGTTGTCAGTGCAGAAGTTGTGGATGATAGCAACATATTGATAAAGACTTCAGAACCCTGGCCTATATTGCCTGTCATGCTCACCTTTATTGAGATTGTTCCAAAAGGATATGTAATAGATAAAGGTGATGAATATTTTGCAGAAAATCCCGTAGGAACTGGTCCCTTCAAATTTGTTGAGTGGGTCAAAGGAGAACGTCTTGTTATGGAGAGATTTGAGGATTATTATGGAGGGTCACCATCAAGACCACCTGTTGGCAAAGCAAAGATCGAAAGGCTTATCTTTAAGCCTATTCCCGAGCCTGCCAGTCGTATTGCCGCTTTGAAGGCTAAGGAAGTTCATATAATACAGAATCTTCCACCACATCTAGTTGATGAGGTTGAATCAAATGCCAAGACAAAAGTCTTGTCATGCAATGGCACGCGATCATACTTTCTTGGTATGAATCCAAACGTAGCTCCATTTGACAAAGTTTCGGTAAGAAAAGCCATAAACCACGCAATTCATACGAACATCATAATAAGCTCTATCTTGCAGAATATGGCGGTTAAGATAACGGGTCCACTTGTTCCAGAAGCTTTTGGTTATAATGACGAACTTAAGCCATATAAATATGATCCCGATCTCGCAAAAGAAATGCTCAAAGATGCTGGCTATGCCGAAGGTTTTGAGGTAGAACTAGATACTGATCAAGACTCAAAAGAGATAGCCGAAGCAATAACGGCAGACTTGAGCGATATTGGTATTAGGGTTAAAACCAGAATTTGGGAGTGGGGAGTTCTTAAACCACAGCTTGAGAATCATGATCGTTCAATGTTTATATTTAGCTGGGGCAATGCAAGCCTTGATCCGGTTGGCATATTGATACCTGTATTCACTACTGATGGTAGAGGAAATTACATGGGATATTCCAATTCAAAGGTTGACGATCTGCTTAATAAGGCTGAGATCGGCATGGACCCAGAGACGAGGAAAGCACAATTTAAGCAAGCGCAGTTGCTAATATATGAGGATGTTCCGACTGTTTTCCTCTTTAGTCCGAAGGAAATATATGGAATACGCACAACTGTTAAGGGATGGAAGCCCACACCTGATGGAAGGATGGACATGCACGATGCCTACCTCGCTAGCGATTGATGTAAAAAATCTCAAAACCTGCTTCTCCGTCAACAGCCATTTAACGAAGGCGGTTGACGGAGTTTCTTTCTCCATTCCTGAAGGCAAAACCTTGTCCCTTGTTGGTGAAAGCGGATGTGGCAAAAGCGTTACTGCGCTTTCTATAATGCGTCTCCTGCCACCCAACGGAATCATTGCTGGTGGAGAGATTCTGTTTGATGGATTGGATCTTGCGAATATTAGTGCCAAAGATATGACAAATATTCGTGGAAACAGAATATCAATGATCTTTCAGAATCCAATGCTTTCCCTGAATCCTGTATTTACAGTAGGAAACCAGATAATGGAAGCAATTTTATTGCACAGGGATGTATCAAAACGAGAAGCAAAGGAAATTGCCTTAGACATGCTTTCTAAAGTTAGTATTCCAGAACCAACACAAAGGTTTAATGAGTATCCACACCAGATGTCAGGAGGTATGCAGCAGAGGATAATGATTGTAATGGCTCTTGTATGCCATCCCAAGCTGTTAATTGCCGACGAACCAACAACTGCGCTTGATGTTATAACACAAGCCCAAATTCTTGATCTGATGGTTGATCTGCAAAACGAAATGGGAACATCAATACTTTTCATATCTCATGATCTTGGGGTTGTCGCAGAAATTTCCGACTACGTTGCGATAATGTATTCATCAAGAATCGTGGAGCATGCAGAAGTGAAAGAGCTTTACTCCAATCCCAAACATCCATATACAATGGCTCTGTTTGATTGCCGTCCCCGACTCGGGGTTGACAAGGGGGAAAAGCTTAGGGCAATTCCGGGTTCGGTTCCGGAATCACCAGATAGCATAAAGGGATGTAAGTTTAATCCACGGTGTCAATATGTTATGGAAAAATGCAGGACGATCGATCCCTTATTGATGGAAACCACCAAAGGGCATCAAGTAGCGTGTTTGAAATATGAATAATAAAGCACTTGTAAATGTAGAAAATCTAAAAAAATATTTTCCTATAGAGTCAGGAGTTTTCTCCAGAATAAAGGGATATGTGAAGGCTGTTGATGATGTATCTCTTTCAATAGGAAGCGGTGAGATTGTGGGGATGGTCGGGGAAAGCGGTTGTGGCAAAACAACCCTTGGAAGAACGATTTTGCGGCTGATAAAACCGACTTCGGGGAATATAACTTTTAATGGAACATCAATATTGAGCCTAGACAAAGCCAATATGAGGGAAATGCGGAAGCACATGCAGATAATCTTCCAGAATCCCTATAGCTCGCTAAATCCAAGATTGACAGTGGGGGATGCTATCGGAGAGGGGCTTAAAATACATAGATTGGCAAATGGCAAAACCCGAATAAGCAAGGTCAAAGACATTCTAGATAGGGTTGGTTTGCCATATACTTATGCAGAGAAATATCCACATGAAATGAGCGGAGGTCAAAGGCAGAGAGTTGCCATAGCCAGAGCGATCATACTTAATCCTCAATTCGTTGTATGCGATGAGCCCGTCTCCGCCCTAGACGTATCCATACAGTCCCAAATTTTGAATCTGCTTATAGATCTCAAAGAGGAACTCAAACTTTCATATCTTTTTATATCACATGACCTTTCAGTCGTGGAATATATATTAGATAGAGTTATGGTAATGTATCTTGGGAAAATTGTAGAATCTGCAACGTCAGAAGAGCTTTATAAGAATCTAAAACATCCATATACGATAGCATTGATGAATGCAGTGCCTGTTGCAGAACCAACAGATAAAAGAGATAAAATAATCATTTCCGGCGACCCGCCTTCTCCAGTAAATCCTCCCGAAGGATGCAGATTTCATCCAAGATGTCCACAAGTGATGGATATATGTCGAAAAGTTTTCCCGGAGACTATAAGCATCTCACCAAGCCATTTTGTAAACTGCCATCTTTTTGATTAATCATTTCTATGTTGATTTTTCAGCCACAGTCAAAAACTGTGGCTGAAATTACCAGTCATTTTTGCGACTTGGCTCATTGTTTGGGAGCGCCCTTTGTCCTGCCCATCCATGAAAGGTTATCTAAATCACCAAAGATTTCGCGGAATATCCTGTAATAGAACAATTCCTCTTTTGTGTTAATGACCCATCCATTTGGCAAATTTCTTTCTGAATTAAATTCGGTATCACTGATTTTCTCATCGGCATATTGCGAGAGAATATCACCAACACCTGCACCTTCCCAGAATTTTGCCTTAGGTCTATCAAGAACCCGTTTGGGTAACATTCCATCCATGGCTTTGCGCAGTATCCATTTTTCAACTCCATTATTGAGCTTATATTCAATCGGAATACGCACAGCATAGTCCACAACATCAGGGTCAAGGAATCCAACATAAGCCACAGTTCCATGAGCCGACGCGCATCTATCTACACGCTGTAACGCAGTGTCATGCAGGCGATTAGTAATATCAATCAACTCACCCGGAAGCTCGGATTGATCCAATTCCTTTAGATAGGAATAGCCTGCAAATAACTCATCCCCGCCTTCACCGGAGAAAACTTTTGGCACATGATCAGATGCAAGTTTTGCCACCATATAATTTGTTATACTAGAGCGGACAAGTAAAGCATCAAATGACTCCAAATGGTATATAACTTCTGGTAAGGCTTTCAGGAGAGCATCAGTATTGACAATAAGTTCATGATGTTTGGATCCGATAAAATCCGCAACTTCACGGGCATATTCAACGTCAGAAGAACCACTCAAGCCAACTGCGAATGTATTCAGCTTATCCACATACTTGCTTGCCAAAGCTGACATGGTACTTGAGTCAAGTCCACCTGATAACCATGACCCAACATCTCCATCATCAATATTGCTTCTTACAGATTGATCAAGACGACGGTGAAGTTCTTTGGCTACATCATCCGATGAATCATTGATCGGGGATTGCTCTTGAAGCTGGAAATATGACTCAATTTTTTTACCATCATAGCGAGAACCAGCCGGCAATTTATTCACATCATCCGTAACTTCCAGCATTGCCTTTACCTCAGAAGCGAAAGATAAATCGCCATTCTTTGTATGACCATAATAAAGTGGGGCTACACCGATGGGGTCACGTGTCAGGATAACTCCATCATCAGTTACCTCAGCTTGGGCAAACTGTCCTTTGCCCGCTTCATCCTTAGCGATATGTTTTTCTTTTAGCAAAACCTCAGCATCTGACTGTGGTTCTGTCCAAACGACCCCAAGAGTTGCTCCTTCAGTTTCAATGATCCTGGATCCTGCTCTGCCTCGATGGGATATTTTATCCAGCATCTGTTGAACTTCTTTTTTCTTATCTCGTTCTGCTATACCAGCTATTCCAGACATAAATGTTTGCTCCTTTCCTTTTGCTTTGTTTTTCCAGTTTCCCAGTTAATCTAAATGCCCTATGAGCAAACCGAAATTACGGCGACCTGTCTGAGAATTATAATGATTGCTATCTGATTCATTGCAATCATACAATTGACTAAGATAGATACTAACTTTTGGTGCTAGTTTAAAATAGTCATGAAATCGTGTAAACTTATGTTGATAACTATCAACATTAACATAAGGAGTCAACTACCAACGACTAAATGTCGTTGGCTTGTAGCTAAACTCAGTCGCAATTTACCAGAATAATGATTGTTCTGAAACCACTTCATCAGGTATCTTCTCTGCTATCAATCGCACTTTCAACTGACGCCCATCCTTTGAAAACCATACTTCAAACTCACAAAGGGCAATTTCATTCAAAACAGCTTTCTTTAGTTTCTCTACTATGTCAAAATGAACTAGCTTTCCTTCTGGTTTTGTATATATGCCTGTTCTGTGACTATATCTACTAAGAAAGTAAGCCCCTTTCTCTGACATATCCATCATTGCTTCTTGCTTAAAGTATCCCAAGTCATATATTAACAACTCTTTTGTGCTCCACTGCTTTATCTATGTATTTTTGATCTGCTGATATTGCATCTGTTATGACTATGCTTTCATAAACGCCTTTCTTATAATCAAGCATTAACTGCAATTTCATCCCTGATTCTGAACCATCTCCTCCACTGCCTTTCAATATTCCAGATAACTCATCTGGAAGTGGAACTTGTGTGCTGTCTAAAAGATGAACCTTCTGAAAGTGTTCTAGTAACTTGGGTATACTTTCGTCTATCTGTTTAGTTGATGACAAATCCAGTGCTGCGGAAAGCATCTTCTGAAGAAACTCAACACCTGATTGGTTTATTCTTTGATGGAGCCCCGATGCAGTTATTTCCAGTGCTTCATTGATGTCTTTAAGCATTGCTGACATCTGGTTCAATGTAGCATCAGGTTGAGAAAATAATCCATAAGTCATTATTGATAGAAACTCTATCCCACCTAGTGTTGATTCTCTTTGGACGAAGCCCAAATCTTTTGCTATCTGTTCCACTAATTCTGGTGTAAAGAAATTGACAATCTCATCTATTTCTGGTATTATTGTTTCTGTTGGGGTACTCATTAGGATAATCCTTTCGTATAAACATAAACTTAATATAATCCTAATATAGTATCCCAATTTTTCCTTATTTTACAATACTTAATTCCTTAGCTTAATGCCTATGGGCTGATTGACTGCAACCCATTCAGAGACGTCAAACCCACTCTCTGAATATTATATGACGCATTGAAATCTGCGCTGTTTTTATGACCACACGAAGGACAGACAAAGCTATGTTTAACACGGATACCCTTTTGACCGCACTTACTACAAAGTTGAGAGGTATAATGCGGGTCAATATAAATAACTGGGATTCCATTTTCAAGGGATTTATACTCGATAAATTGCTGCAATTGAGAGAAAGCCCAAGAATGTGTTATGAGTTTCTGTTTCTTTTGGAGTCTGATTCTATCTCTGATATATGTCAAATCTTCCATAACAAGAATGTCATTAGGTTGGCAATTATTAACAATAGCTTTACTGATGCAGTGGTTAGTATCGGTCATCCAACGTCTTTCTCTACCAGAAAGCTGTTTCAATCTGCGTTTGGCAGACTTCGTGCCTTTAGATTGAAGACGCTTACGAAGGTTGGCATAATGTTTTCTGGTGTGCATGATCTTTCTACCAGAGAATGTTTGCCCTTTGGTAGTGGTAGCAATATTATATAACCCTCTATCAATACCAACAGGATTATTGCCAGAGGGAACGACAACCTCTTTTTCAAGAACAATGTTGATATAAAAGGCTTTCTTGTTTTGTTTGTAAGACAGTGTTGCAG
>Ga0315289_10008712_pt1 | contig 14647 bp, 11 predicted proteins | sample YL17G11_40_MG_FD_203452 | JGI IMG/M metagenome (GOLD analysis project Ga0315289, IMG submission 203452) | Sediment microbial communities from Yellowstone Lake, YNP, Wyoming, USA - YL17G11_40 | ecosystem: Environmental > Aquatic > Freshwater > Lake > Sediment | place: USA: Wyoming | collected...
ATGTGTAGAGTTCCTCTTAGGTGGCTTTTCAGCCCGGCGTGCCGGCAGTCCTGCGGTTATCAGCGCGGGGCCCATTCCATCAGGTACGCGGCGCCGGGCAGGTCGGTGATCTGCCGAGGCTCGCCGCCGTCGGCGTCGATTACGAACAACTGCGGCTGGCTGTCGCGGACGAACGAGATGAACGAGATCTGCCGGCTGTCGGGGCTCCACCGCACCCGGCCGCAGCGGTCAGGCAGGTTCGTCAGTTGCCGCAGGCCCGTGCCGTCGATGTTCATTACCCGCACCTGCGACAGGCCGTTCTCCATGCCGCAGAAGGCGATTCGCCGCCCGTCGGGGGAGATCCTCGGGGCATCCGTCGAGCCGTGCTCATCTTCGGCGTTCATGTGCAGCTCGACATAACCGTTGCCCTGGGTCAGTCGCTCCAGCCGCGTCGCGTCGGGGGACACGCGGTAGATGTCCCCATCGCGCCGGATGAAGTAGATCCATTGGCCCTCTGGCGTGAACTGCGGCGCGAAGCACTCCTTGAGGTCGGGGGTGAGGCTGACCATGTTGCTCCCGTCCAGGTCCGCCAGCTTGAGCCGGTACCCTTCCTCCGTGTGAGCGAACACGATCCGCCGGCCGTCCGGGCTGAACGATGCCATGTAGCAGAAGCCCAGCTCGCTCGCCAGCAGGCGCTGCTCGGAGCCGTCGGCGTTCATGGTGGCCACGCGGCTGACCTTACCGTCGCTGGTGGTGAAGACGATCATCTGGCCGTCCCGTGAGAGGTCAAAGCCGAACGAATCCTTGCCGAGATTCTCGTTGGCCGTCAAGTCCTCCAGGCCGGACCCGTCCAGAGGGCAGCGATAGATATGCCAGTTGCCCGTCTTGTTGGACTGGAAGTAGAGCCACTGTCCGTCGGGCGAAACCTTCGGGTTGTTGGCGGTGCCCATTCCTTCGATGATCCTGGTCAGGCCCGTCCCGTCGGAGCGGACGCTGTAGATGCTGCCCTGGCTGGTGTCGCCTTTATTGAACGTCCCGCCGGGATAGGTGATGTAGGAAAAGACGATCACGCCAGGTTGTGGCTGGGATGATGCGGCGGGCTGGGTGGCTGCCATGGATGTTGTCTCCTGTGATGCGGCTGGAGCTTCTTGTGCCGGGTCGGTCAGAATCGGCCGCCAATAGGCGTGAATCTGGGCCCGGCCGCGGACGGGCACGGTGATGGCCTGGACGTTGCCGCCGTCGGCGTCGGCCACGTACATCGCCCGCGCGCCGTCGCGCGTGGAGCCGAACACCACCAGGCGCCCGTCGGGCGACACCTTGGGATGGTAGCAGAAGGACCCGGCCGGACTGTGCGTGAGCTGCTGGACCTGGCCGTCCAGAGACACCCGCATCAGCTCCACCGCCTCGCCCACCTGGGCGGTATAGTAGACCCACTTTGAGTCAGGCGACCAGACCGGAAGATCGCTGCTGCCGGAGTGGAAGTCAGGGTAGTCCAGCATCTCCATGCTGCTCCTGTAGCCTCCGCGATCCGCCAGCTTGCGCAGGCCGGTGCCATCGGCCGCGACGATGTGCGGGTGGCACTTGTAGTGCTCCGGCGTCAGGAACAGCAGCCACCGGCCGTCGGGCGACCACGTCGGACAGAACTGGAACGTGTGGGCGGGGTCCTCGTCCACCCGGCGCGGATTCGAGCCGTCCTTGTCGGCCACGTAGATTTGATAGTTCTTGTGGTAGGCGATCCGCCGACCGTCAGGCGAGACATTCAGGCCGTAGGTGAAGGCCTCTTTCCCGCTGGCCAGCGACCGCTTGTTGCGCCCGTCGGCGTCCATCACGTAGGGCTGCTGAAGACCGTTGATGATCGGCGCGAACGTCGCCCGGTTGGGGTCGCCCGGCCACGGCGCCAGCCCGGCGTTGTAGTTGCTCACCCGCTCGATGGCCGTAAGGTTCACCGCTTCGCCCGTGTCGATGTCCACTAGGCAGGAATCCAACTCGATGCCCTCTGTCCTCTCGTGGGCGAAGGTCTTGTTCCGGGTTTCCCATGCACCCACTTCCACGCTCTTGTAGCTCAGGCCGAGAATAGCCCGGCCGTCAGGCCACCAGCCGGCGAACCCGACGACCTGGTATTCGCGGGTGATGAGCGATCGGCCGACCTCGCGCCGATCGCTCCCGTCGGCCCGAACCACCATCGCGCGCTTGGTCAGGCCGTTGTAGTACTGCCCGCGCGGGTCGTCGCACCGTGTGTCGCTGTAGCCGATCCAGTACTGGTGACGGTCAACCATGTTTGCGCTCCTTTGCCCGCAGCCGCCGGCCAGCAGAAAGACCGACAGGCCGACGATGGTCAGCACGATACGTGTGGTGGTCATAGCCGCTCCTTCCGCGAGAATCATGGGGTTTCAACTGCTTTCCAGGCGGAGAACATCGCCGCCTGGCCTGGGGTGGGCACAGTGATCGGTCGGGCGTCGCTGCCGTCGGCGTTGGCGACGTATTGCGCCGCCGCCCCGTCACGGGTGGATCCGAAGGCGACTAGCCGCCCATCGGACGAGACACTCGGATGGAAGTGGCCAACACCGGGTTGGCTGCGGGTAAGCTGCTGGACCTGGCCGTCGATCGACACCCGCATCAGTTCCACCGCCTCGCCGACCTTGGCCGTGTAGTACACCCAGCCTGAGGTGCTCGACCAGACCGGCAGGTCGCTATGCCCGGAGTGGAAGTCGGGGTACTTCAGCGGATCATACCTGCCGATGTAGCCACCGCGATCGGCCAGCATCCGCAGGCCCGTGCCGTCGGGGCGCACCAGGTACAGACAGGCGTGGAACGAGTCCTCCCCCGCCAGGAACAGTAGCCACTGACTGTCCGGCGACCAGGTCGGGCAGAACTGGAACTTGTGCGCGGGGTCAGTGTCCACGGCGCGCGGGTTGGAGCCGTCCTTCTCGGCCACGTGGATCTGGTATTCCTTGTGATAGGCGATCCGCCGGCCATCGGGCGAGATATTCAGGCCGTAGGTGAACCCCTCTTTCCCGCTGGCCAGGGACCGCTTGTTGCGCCCGTCGGCATCCATCACGTAGGGCTGCTGGACGCCCTTGATGATCGGCGCGAATATCACCTTGGTGGGATCCTGCGGCCAAGGGATGCCCCCGTTGTTGTAGGTGCTGACCCGCTCCACGGCCGTCAGGTTCAGCACCTCGCCCGTCTTCAGGTCCGCCACGCAGATGTCGAAGAGCACGTCGTCGACCAGGAACGTCTTCTGCGCCCGTTCACGGGCGAAGACCTCGGGCGTCTCGCGACAGAGCATAAACGCCACGCGCCCGTCCGGCCACCAGCTCTTGAATGCGGTCCACGTGCACTCGTCGGCGATCAGCTGGGCGGCGACCTCCTGCCGATCCGTGCCGTCGGCACGGACAATCGTCGCCCGCCGGGTCCGCCAGTTGTAGTACTGGCCTCGCGGGTCGTCGCAGGTTCCCATGTTGGTATACCCGATCCAGTACTGGTGACGGTCAACCATGTTTGCGCTCCTTTGCCCGCAACCGCAGGCGAGAATCAGTATCAACAGCCCGCAGGTGATGGTGAACGTTCTCATGTCAATCCACTCCTTTTCCTGAACAGTGGCTGATGGCTCTACTTTTTTGTCCGCGCTGCGGCACGGGCCTCTTGGGCGGTCCGGGCCAGCAGGTCCAGGTTCTCCTGAAGATGCGAGGGCTTGTTCCGCGCCAGCCACAGGCGCTCGAACTGGCCAGCCAGATCGTCCATGTCGGACGCGAAAGTCCGCAGTTGACCCGCCGGCACCGCCTGGCCCTTCAGCAGCGCCCGGCCCAGCTCGGCCTTGCGGGCGCCCATCACGTCCATTCGGGACGCCAGGGCGAACTCCTCCAGCGCCATCGCCTCGAACCGGTCTGTGTCCTTGGACGGCTTGGGCCACACGTCCGGATCGCCCAGGCGGCGGATCACCTCCCGGCAGCCGGCAGGGATCGTCTGGTAAAGGTTGGCGTCCAGGCCCTCCTTGGGCAGCAGGGGCGTGCGCCAGGCCATGAACAGCACGTTGTCGTCCCCTCCCTCGACGGTGTGGTAGGTGTTGCCCAGGAACCGCATCAGCCTGGCCATCCGCGGGCCTTTCACGCCGAACGTGTGGTAGCAGAACAGCTCGGTGAACGGCGCCTCCTCCACTGCCAGGCCGTTCCACGCCACCGCGCCCGAATAGGCGAACCCGTGCAGGCTCACGCCCAGCGGGTTCAGGTGGCCGTAGTCTCCCCAGTCGGTGCACAGCAGGCCGATCGCCCCGTGCTTGCGGCCCTCGTCCGCAAAGGAACTGATGCTTCGCATGCTCCGCAGCAGCCGGCCGCCGTGCGTCTGGAACGCGCAGGCGCTGGGGCAGACCATGAACGGCACCCCCGCATCGGCGAACTCGTGGGTGCGGCGCATGTAGTTGCCGCCCTTGAAGAAGTCCCAGTTGTACAGGACCACGTCCTTGGGGATGTCCGGGAAGATCTCCGCATGCCGAAGCACCATGTCGCCCCAGGCGTTCATCCGCTTGCCGTGCTTCTGGCAGACCTGCCGGACCTTGAGCATGAACTCCAGGTACAACCTGCCCACGCCCAGGCGCTTGGCCCGCGCCTTGCTGCGCCCCTGGCCCAGATCATCGGCCTCATCCATGCAGACGTGGAAATCCTCGGCCTCAAACAGCGGCACGAACTCCTCGTAGAGTTCCTCAACAAACCGCAGCGCACCCGGATCGCCTGGGCACAGGGTTCCGCTGGGGCGGTTCTTCTTCTGGTTCGCGCTGTACATCTCGCCCAGATGCCGATACGGCGGCAGGGAGAGGATGCCGCCCATGTGCGAGAAGGTCGCCATCGAGCCCACCAGGCGAACGTGGTGGCGCTTGCAGTGCTCCTGAAGCTCCAGGACATCCTGGGCCGTCAGCCGGCTGAAGCCCGCGCCAATGGCCGGATGGCGCTGGAACTCGAATACCCCCGCCACAAAAAGCAGCAGCTCGTTGAGCTTCCACCGCGCCAGCCGCTCGACCAGGGCCTTGAGCGTCGCCACCGTGGGCGCCTTGCCGCGCGAGATGTCGTGGTACACGCCCCGGCGGGCGAAGTCGGGCCAGTCGTCGATCCGGCAGCACGGCAGGCGCCGGCCGTGGACCGCCAGCATCTCCCGTAGCGTCTGGACGGCGTAGTAGGCGCCCGCGTCGGCGCCGGCCGTGACCTCGATGAGCGAGGGCGAAATGGCGATCTGGTACCGCTCGGGCTGCTCCTGCGACTGGCGGTGGATCCGCAGACAGCAAGGCCCGAAGGCGTTGCCCTCCACGACTGCCCGCACGTTCAGCCGGCGCTTCAGGTCGTCGGCCAGTTGGCTCAGGGGCAAGTGGTCGGCCATTCTCGCCGACGCCAGCACAGGTTTCCGCGGCCAGCCGAACCGGCCGGGACGGGGCGACATACGCTTGGGGGGAATCAATAGGCCTGAGGGTTCCATTCGACGATCCTCGCTTGTCAGGCGGTCCAGGCGACTGGCTCGCCAGCTCGATTACCCGAGGCCGGGGTGGCTTGGCATGGCGGACACACGCTTGAGAGAACCAGTCAAGCGTGCACTATAGCTTTGCATCACCGTTGGTCAAGTTCCATGGATGGCGCATGGATGGCGCACTGCCGGTGGGATGCTTGCCTTCGCGGCCGCCCGCGGTTGTTCCCATGAGCGCCCCGGGCCGACAGGGGCTGGAGCCTCCGTCGCCTTCGGTCCCAGCGGCCGCCCAAGGTGGTCCCCAATGGTCCCCGCCAGGTCGTCCAGGCATCCAGGAAGGCATCTTCGCCGAAGCCGTCCTTGCCGCCGTCCAAGCCGCCGGTCATCAACGCCTGGTCCACTCCGCGGGACCCCGCCGACTTGAAGGAACGCCTTGCCGAGTATGCCCAAGCCGGCTTCACGCACGCCCTGTCGGCGTTCAGGAACCCCAAGCACGGCCGACTGATCCGGCCGCGGCGTTCCGCGGGATTGCCGCCGGGTGCATTGACGTTTTGGTGGTTGCATGGCCAACCTTCCCATCTGTGCCACGACCGTCCGGGCCGTGGAGTGACCGTACTTGCAGGGCCGAAACAGCCCTGCGACGCATGGGCGAAACGCCCATGGTGCCTCACGGACCACCAAAACGTTAATGCACCCCTATCTTCCGGGCAAGGGCTCGTACAAGCGCCCGAAATCGTGTGCAAGGAGTCGTGCAAGGATTGATCGACCTCGCGTCTCATGCTCTATGCAAATCCTTTGGTGCGCTGTTGCCATGGCATACTATGCCTTGGGAATCTTCCCCTTCCAGGCTCGGCCATTGGCGTCCAAGACAATGACGTACCTTATCTACGACAGGTTCGAGCCGTATTGCTCTTGCATCTGCATGGAGAATATCCTTACCACTTCCCCTTCTTTGAGGTAGTCGTTGGGTACCCATGGCCCATTGACACATAGCCATCCACTTTTCCCCTTTAGCTTGAAATGTGGAAAACCGATTTTCAAGGGTCTACGGCCTGCGTTGGCAGCTTCAATGACCATGTATCGATTGTCTTTCGAGTATGGTCCGAACGATTCGGTAATCCTCACATTGGATCGGACCGAAACCTTGAGCCTGCCCCGATCCCGCCAAACCGCATAACCGGTGGCAATCGCGATCACCGTCGCAACAATGGCGCCATACCAAGCCACGGCGTCGCCGGAAATGATGATGTTCATACCCGCATTCCCTTCTGCTTACCTCGGTATTCTCGACGGCGGTATGGTCGCCGTCAATAACAACCGCGTGCACACCTTACGGGGTGTCTGCTCGCCCCCGGCCGGGGGCGTGGCAAGATTCGGGGGAGTTTGCGGCCTGGGGGGCCTGAGGGAGGTTCGCCGATTATCCGGAGATAAATCCGAAAAAAAGTAGAGTGTTTACAGGCGGTTTTTTGCCCTTGCGCGGACTGGCGGCGCGGTATCCCCGAAGATCCGGACACAAAAGATAATCCGGGCCGGCTGTGAGGGTTCTCCGGGGTGGCCGGAGGGGCCAATGTCCCCCGGACCGTTTAAGCTATTCACGGCCGGTTTTTGCGGCCGGGGACGTTAAGTAACCGTCCCGGGGCGCCAGTCCGCCCTTCCAAGAATTTCCCGCCAAGGGGTGCCGCAAGTCCCGCAGCCATCGCCTCTGGCGCCGTGCGGAACGCGTTGGGATAAGCATCATTGACGAGCGGTGTGCCCACCCGGCCCGCATGATGCGCGATCACGACGGCCCCGGCGCAACGCACCCGGTGGTCAGTCGCCAGGCTCATACGTGCCGAACTCGCGAAATGCGGCGCACATGGCGGCTATCTTCTGGGGCGAATGCCCGACGGCCTCCGGGGTGCTGTAGGCCATGCTGATCAGCCCGCCGCGATGGTTGCCCAGCGTGGCCATCATGCGGCGCACGTAGGCGCGGATGTCCTCCACCGATCCGCGGACCATCGTCCGCTGGATGTCCACCGGGCACCAGAACGCCAGCCTGCCCCCCGCCACCGCATCCAGCCGCTCCAGGCCCATGTTCTCCTGCTGGTCCATCTGGATCACGTTCAGCCCCACATCCTTGAGCGCCGGCAAGAGGTCGATAACATACCCGCACGAGTGCAGCCAGACGTCCATGCCCCGTTCGTGGGCCAGCCTCCAGTTGGCGCGGTAGTGCGGCAGGTAGAACTCCTCCAGCACGGCGGGGCTGACCATCAGGCGGTCCTGGAGGCCCAGGTCGTCGTACGCCATCACGCCGTCACAACCGCAATCAGCCAAACGGCGGATCGACTCCTGCTGGGCCTGGGCCTGGCGAGCGATAAGGGCCTTCAGGTCGTCGGGATGGTCAAAGTACGACTGGAAGACCGTTTGGATGCCTAGGAACCGATGCATCTCAAACACGGACGAGAACGGCATCACGCCCAGGCAGTACTTGGGATCGTCGCTAGCATTGTTCGACGCCGCCTTGCGGCGGGTCTCCTCGAACAGCCGGGGGGCGTTTAGGTCCGGGAAGACGTACTCCTGTTGGTGCGTGATGTCAGTGATAGGCCAGGCGACGCCTTCCCCGTACGAGCCGCCCCCCATCGTCTCCCACGTCGATCCCCAGCAGTCCACCTGCCGCTTCCGGCCGTCGCCCAGGTCCGTCCACGGCTGCCGGTCCGGCAACATCGTCGGCCAAAGCCATAGGATGTCATTGGCTTTTCCGTCGGGCAGGTAGTGCGGAATGCGGTCCGGGCCTTCGAAATGGACGGCGCGACGGGTGCGTTCTCTGGGCGTCATCACGTGTCGTTCTCTGGAATGCGATTGGGTTCCAAAAGCCTCACATCGGCTAAGCAGGTATAATCAGCTTCTTCCCGGCACGAATCAATACGAGCCGGGAGAGTGCCCTTAGAGCGCATCCTCACACCGGCAATTCCCCAGACCGCCTCACCGGCGGTGCGTGCGGTTGAAATCCTCAAAGACTTCCAGCATGTACTCGTAGTGCTCCAGGGGCATGCCGGGGAAGATGGTGTTGGAGGTGCTGAAGATGTATCCGCCTCCCGGGCTGGCATGCTCGAGGCAGTACAGCGCCGACGCCCGGATGGCCTGGCGCGGGCCGTCCTGAAGCAGGTTGCACTGCACGTTGCCCATCAGCGCCAGCTTGCCGTAGGTCCGCCGCTTCACTTCCGCGATGTCCACCCCCGCCATCGGGTCGATCGACTGGAGGCAGTGCGCCCCCAGGGCCGCCAGTTGATCCAGGATCGGCATGATCTGCCCGTCCGTGTGGATAAACGCCCACCGGCCGTGCCGCTTCACCCGGTCCACCTGGCGCGCCCAGTAGGGGGCCACGAACTCGGCAAAATGCGCTGGCGAGATGAACGGCCCGGCGTTGAAGGCCACGTCGTTGGGCATGTAGATGAAGTCCGCCCCGGCGTCGACCAACTGATCGATCTTCTCAATCGCCGCGCGGCATTTTCGCTGGGCCTCCTCGTGGATGCGAGCCGGCGACTCCAGCAGATCCAGCGCGAACTGCTCCCAGTCCGTCACCGCCTCGATGGACCACACCCCGCCGCCGGCCATGCCGCCGATCAGAATCTGCCTGCCCAGCGCCTTGACCGCCGCCGCGACGGCGTCGGGATCTGACCAGGGCCAGTACACCGCCAGCGCGTCCCAACGGAATCGCTCGACGATTCGGCCGTAGATCTCAACGCAGGATTCGATGGCCGCGCTCTTCTCCCGCGGCGTCATCGTGGCCCAACGATTGCGGTCCGGAAACCGCAGGCCGAATGCCTCGTACTCCAGCTCGAACATCGCCTCGAAGTGCGGGGGGCGGTCCGGCTGCTGGAACCGCAGCGTCTGAAGCATTCGTTCACGGCCCGTCATGCCTGATGCAGCTCCTGTCAGTCCGTCCCGCGGCAGTTGGCGACACAGTTACCTACTGCCCCAAGCGCGGGCGTGCCTCGGCGCGCGGGGCGGCGGACCCAAGCTTGTGGCGTTTGCGCTTAGGGCCACGGGCAAGCAGGTAGTTGCTTCCCGAGATCGCCACTAGCTCTTGATCGTCGCCTTGCGCACCCAGATCAGCCGGCCAAACTTGGCGTCAGGGATGGCCACCGGGGCGGCGATGTCAACATCCTGGCCGCTGATGATGTCCGTCGCCGCCAGCTTGCCCTTGGGCAGTCCAAGGAACTCGCGGTCCAGACGCAGCGAAATCTGAAACGTCATCTCCATCCATGCAATCGGCGGCTCCAGCCAGGTGGCGATCGCCAGCAGCACGCCATTGCGGGGATGGCGATAGGCGGTCACGTACGTCAGCGGCTTGTCCACCGCCACGCCGTTGTACGGCTCCCACCAGCCGAGCATCTTGGCCTTCTTGATGTCGAAGCGATCGAAGAACTTCCAGAGCTTGCTGGGGACGTCGAAGTTGTTGCCCCAGCCATACCGCGGCCAGACGCCAAAGAGCATCCCGCGGCCCACGTATTCCTCCCCGCCCAGCATCTCCGAAGGCACGTTGAACGGCAGCGCGGCGATCTCCACCAGGTACGCCCACGGGTCGTAGCGGTCATAGTTGAAGCCTTCCCCGTGCCAGAGGCTGTCGATGAAGGGGAAGCACAATATGAAGTCCACGATCGGCGAGCTGACCAGCGGATGGCCGTGGTGGACGTCGATACAGGCGTTGGGGTTGGTCTGGCGGAAGATCGTCCAGAGCCGCCTGGCCATCTCGCGGAAGCCCAGCGTCGGCCCGTCGGCGCCGTCCCAGTACGCCCCGTCGGCGCCGAAGAACCGCGTCATGTACCGCATCGACTCCAGGTACAAGTTGCCGTTGCGGGTGGCGTTGGAAACGTTGAAACAGTGCTCCGTGCCGAGGCCGTCATGGAGCCGCACCCAGCCTCCCCCAAGGCCGTCGGGTATGTGGTTCTCGATCCAGGCGTCCTGGAAGCGCGGGCAGGGCCGCGGGTCGACGGCGTCCCGGAACTGATACTGCGTGGCCTCATACAGCAGTGGCCAGAAGTACGGCGCGAAGCTGGACATCTCCCGACCGGAGTTGTAGACCTTCACGAACATCCCGCGGCGATGGGCTTCCTTCGCGAGGGTCGAGAGGTTGTCGGGCCGGTCCCACTGCCAGGCGCAGTTGAAGGCAGGCCCCCACCAGTCGTGCAGGTTGAGGCGCTTCACGCCGTATTGGCGAGCCTCCTCCAGCCGTTTGCACCCGTCGGCGAGATAGCTGTGGGGGGTGTCGTCCTTGTCCGGCAGGAACCAGCCGCCCTTGTGCATGTAGCGGAAGTCCCAATGCCGCTGGTCGGCGGGCTTGACGGGCGTCGGCAGCAGGGCAAATTGCATCCGCCAGGGCTTGTCCCTGGTGACGCGATGCCGGCCCAGGTTGACGCGCAGAATCACGGCCTTGCCCTCTTCGGTGACCGTGGCGGCGTCCTCGCGCGTCGGGTCATCCCAGGCGCCCGAAGCCGGCTTGGGCTTGGCTTGATCCAACCACGTCGCCCACAGCAACCCCGCCTCGGTCGAGCCCATCCAGACCCGGGGCTTGGCTTCGTAGCCGTGCTCCTGCCGCCGCCAGCTACAGTTGCCCACTCGCCGGCCACGATAGCCCATCCCGGTGCCCAGGCAGGCATTGGCGCGGTCGTACGGCGCCAGCAGCGTCAGGTCCGATACGGTCACGGACCGGCCGCCCGATCGGATCTCCACGTCGAACACGATCAAGCCGTCAAACTCCATGCGGGCGCGCACGGCTAGGTTCAGGCCGGAGGCGCGGTCCGCGGCCGAGCCGATCCAATCGACGTGGCCGGGGGTCTGCTCGACGACCTTCAGCTTGCCGCCGGACCATCGCACCGGCCGTTTCCCGACGCCGGCCTTGATAGCCACCGGCCCGGCCAGGACATCGATACTCCCCACGCGCAGCCGCGCCGGCAGGCCAACGGGGCTGAGGCTGTAAGTGTGTCCCCAGGTCGAGACCTTCCGGCCGTCGCGGGAGACCCGAAGCGGCTTGTATGGCGAAAAAACCTCGTCGGACAGCCCTACGTCGCTCTCGATCCAGCGAAGCCGGCTCATCCGCCACAAGTCGTGGTCGCCCCGCTCCGGGACAACCTGCTCCGATATCTCCAGGCGCAGCGGCGCCTGCGTGCTCGGCAGACCGGGCGCCTCGACGGTGATCGTGCCCTCGTAGCGTCCCGGCGGGGCGTCCCGCGGGATGTCGATGCCGAACCACAGCGCGCGCACCTGGCCCTTGGGGATGTTGAGTCGGCTGGGGGGCTTGAGGATGTACTGGCTGGCGATGCGGGATTCCAGCGTCAGGCATTGCACGCCGCCGGCCGGGATGACCGCCCCCTGCGGTGAGCGAAGTTCCGATGCCCGGACGGTCGCGTTGGCCACCTCGTGGCGACAAGCCCAGATGCCCAGTTGAAAGACCCGGTACTCATTGCGATCCGCCCGAAGCTCCAGGGGCAGCCTGGGGCCGGTCCGCGCCCAGTCAGCCGGCAGCTCGAACTGAAGCTTGATGGGCCGGTCCCGCTCCTCCGGGAAGACCAGGTACGGCAGCCCCGGATGCCGAGCCAGAAGATTCTCCACCTCCGTGCTCAGCGCGATCTGCTCCATCGCGTCGAAGTCGTCGATCCGGCTGCGCGCCTCGATGCGCAGGGCCTCGGTGGCCATAGCCTGCCCCGCCGCGGCCTTGGCCAGAAAGTCCTGCGACGGGTGGAACAGGGCGTCTTCGGCGGCGCCGTAGTAGAGGTGGTACAGGCCCGCACCGGCCGTGGGGCGGAAGTCGATGGCCACCCGCTCTTGGTCATAGTGCACCAAGACGGCGTCCTTGATCTCTTCGCCCCCGCCGGCCGGCAGGAGCTTAAGCCCCTTCATCCGGATCGACAGCTTCGACCGCCGCCAAACCGCCTCGCCTCGCGCAACCTCGCACGCCGCCGGAACCTCGAACACCACGCGACACGGCCAGACGTTGAAGTTGAACAGCAGCCGGCGCGGGCCGTCCTGGGGCCCAAAGCCCCAGGCGATTTCGGACCAGCGCTTGACCTCCTGGCGGGCCTTGTCAACGGGCCAGGTGGCCATCTCCTGCGAAGAAACAACGCGATGCTCCAACAGCACTTCAGATGACATGAACTCAATTCCTTTTCTTGCGGCGGCGATCCGCACTCCCGCGTCCAAGCGCCCGTGCCAGAGAGCCTCTGGCGGGCTTAGACCCGTGGCGCGAGAGATTACCCGTGGCCGCCGGGCATATCCAGCCATTTCAACCCTCGGTACCGCCGCCGCGATGCACATCGCCCATGCGGATGGCACGGCCGGCGGGATGGGACAACCACGGGCGCCTGCCGTTGGGATGATCTTAGGCGGCTGGCCGTGTAGCTCATGCCGGTGCCGCCGTTGTGTTGACCCAACCGCTCAGCCGCATCCTGCGACTACCCCACGTGGGGGCTCCGGTCCCGCCGGGAGCGCAGAATATACACGAAGCACCCCAAGTCGGTTGGACTGGCGACTGTCTGAACGCACTTTGATGGATTTCTTCGAAGCGACGAGTCGGGTGCCCGTGCTCGTGGGCAAACCGTTGTCACACGGCCACCTCACACAACGAGGAAGCATGGCACCTGGGCGTTGGAATGCCAGGCAAGACTGTGGCTACTTAATGAATGCACGGTATGCCTCCACCACTCCACCAAGGAAGGCGATGTACGCCCCGGCAGTAAGAACCACCGTGACAACGTGGAATCCGATGCCCCATCGCCTCCGGTCTGATGCGTAACAGAACTGTGTAAGATAGGCAAAGCCCGTTGCGAAGGCGCCCGCAACGACGCCTACCGCAAAGCAGATGAGCGACCGACTCAGCAGTGACTGCATGCCGGCGGGAGGAGGCGGGGTCTTTCCAATCAGGCTGCCCAAGAACGAAAGTAACGCAATGGTGGCACCGCCATTCACCAGAATGCTTGTAGTAAGCGCGATCTTCGCGGCCATTAGCACGGAACGGAACATCTCGACGGCTATCTCTTGGTCTATCTGTCGCTCGTTGAGGTAACCCGCGAGATTTGACTCTTGCAGGGCGCGGTAGTGCGCGAGATGTGACTCATGCTCGAGCTTCCTTCTCTCCGAGTCCAGGGACTCCTGTTGCTCCACAGTGCCCAGGCAGTCGAGGATCGCCGTGATCTCTACGACACTCTGCCCCGACTTTTTTTGTTGTTCGAGCAAATCGCGAATCTTCGCGATGGCCTCGCGGACGCCCATATTCTCTCTCCGATCGGTCTAACAGGTGATTCAACGAAACCCTTATACTCAACCTGATGCCACCACTCGAAGTGTGGAAGCATCCCGTAAACGACAAGTCCTATAATCGGGGGGACTCGCCCGGTATAGTAACTCTCTGGCAGCGGTTCATTGCCGCTGCGCGAATAACGACTGGCTCTGGTGACATCGCCTAACGCGCAAGCTCAGGGGGCACGTTCTTATGCCCGCTTTCCATAGCTGGGACAATCTTTCGGGAAGAGACTCCGGGATTTGGGCTCGGAGGAAAAGTACCGCTTCCAGACGTCGGATGTTTCCAGGGCGATATTGCAGGGAAGCTTATCGCTTCTCGGCATGGACTTAGATCTCCACAAACCGCTGAAGATATCTTCGTACTCTTTTGATTTCCTATGGTGCTTACAGGTTCGGCACCATGTGAGTGTCTGAGTGTCAATGTTTTCCCTGAGAGGAAACAGAAGATCTAGCGGCCATAGGATAAGCAGGGTTAGCGGCAGCATAAGAATGGTGATTAGAGGCAAGACGAACGGTGCGAGAATGAGCATCAAAACTGCAGTAGCTGCGACTCTCAGAAAGGTGCTGTCAAAAACGTAATTAGCCGCAGCGATGCAGCACCATATGAAGCCGGTCAAAACGACCATTGGGAGGGTAACGGAGAGCAAGCTGGCCGCGATTCCTCTGACGACTGGATTCGTGGGGCAGCTTTCAAGAAATGGGCGAGTGAACCATGTAGCAGCGACGAATAGAGCTTTGCCGAGTGTTGGGCGCATGGCCCACATCGGTCTATCAATAGCGCGACCGAGTAGATCATCCGTTACCTGAGAAATCCCGTACACGATGTAGGCAAGAAGTACGCTAAGAACGAGTTCCATAATTCTTGCTCCGCCTCAAATGGTCCCGTCCTATTGACCTTTGAACGGACAAAGTAACGGCCGATGGCCTCGAAGCCCCCAAACAA
>Ga0315289_10008714_pt1 | contig 14647 bp, 11 predicted proteins | sample YL17G11_40_MG_FD_203452 | JGI IMG/M metagenome (GOLD analysis project Ga0315289, IMG submission 203452) | Sediment microbial communities from Yellowstone Lake, YNP, Wyoming, USA - YL17G11_40 | ecosystem: Environmental > Aquatic > Freshwater > Lake > Sediment | place: USA: Wyoming | collected...
TTTAGCGTGCCCCCGAACAGCCTGAAGGCTGGACACCAAACGCTTGGTTATCTGCTGAAATCCTTCACGGTTCGGTGTCCACGCTTTAGCGTGCCCCCGAACAGCCTGAAGGCTGGACACCAAACGAGGTTCACACCGCGCGCCAAGAATTTGCCCACGGTTTGGGAGTAGGCCGTTTCACCCTCTTTAAGCTTGCCGCGAAACCAAGATGCGGCGAAGGTGGGCGGGGTTTGCGGGGATTGACAGGGGTAGAGTTGCTCTCGTTCACCCGGTTCGACACATGAAGATCAGCCAATCCATTCCAGGAGCAAGTGTGGAAAATCGTTTTGCCTGGGTTCGGACAAATGCCCCAGCGTTGGGTGTCCACGCTTCAGCGTGTTGGGCCGGGGCTGACAGCCTAACCCGGAAATTTCACACGCGCCTCGAATGGCCCACGGCGTGTAGCCGCAACCTTCAGGTTGCGATTGCCCGCCGACCGTGGGCCGCCAGGCGCAAACTGAAGTTTGCGGCTACAGCGTGTGAAATTTCCGAGCTAAAGGCTGGACACCAAACCCGATTTTCCAAACCTGCTCTGAATATCGCTTTGTTGTCTTTGCTCCTGGGAATCGTCGGCGCCGGCTGCAAGTCGGCCTGTACGACAGCCCCGACTTCCGGCAGAAACGCGCCGCCCGTGCGCGCCTCCGCAAAACTTTCGTCAGCCAGCCAGGCGGAAATTCAGCGGGCCGTGGACGCGGTTTATCCCGCGCTGGTCCGGATTGACGTGGTGATGGAGGAAGGCGAGCAAGGCCGCATGCAGAAGCGCCGCGGCATCGGCAGCGGCACGATCATTTCCAAAGACGGCTACATCCTCACGAACCATCACGTCGCCGGGCGCGGCACGCGACTTGTCTGCCGGCTGTCCACCCGTGAAGAAGTGGACGCGGTGCTGGTCGGCACGGATGCGTTGAGCGATCTCGCCGTGCTCAAACTCGACCTCGCTTCACGCCGCGATCCGACCGCGCCGCTGCCGTTCGCGACGTTCGGCGATTCCGACAAACTCAAGGTCGGCGATCCCGTGCTGGCCATGGGCAGCCCGGCAGGAGTGTCGCAGTCTGTCACCAAAGGCATCGTTGCCAACACGGCCATGATCGCCCCCGGCGGCATGATTTTCATTCTCGATGGCGAGCCGGTTGGCCAACTTGTTCGCTGGATCGGACACGACGCGCGCATTTACCCCGGCAACAGCGGCGGGCCGCTGGTCAATTTGCAGGGCGAAATCGTCGGCGTGAATGAAGTGGGCATCGGCAGCCTCGGCGGCGCCATTCCCAGCAACCTCGCGCAAGCCGTTGCGAACGAACTCATCGCCAAGGGCAGCGTCTCACGGAGCTGGATTGGACTGGAGGCCGAACCGCTGCTCAAGCAGATGACCAGCGCGAAAGGCGTGCTCGTGGCCAGCGTGTTGCCGGACAGTCCCGCAAAGAACACCGGCATCCAATCCGGCGATTTAATCACCGAGTTCAACGGCGCGGTCGTGCCGGATTGCCGCGCGCCGGAAGACATCCCCGTTTTCAACCGCATGATCCTCACTACGCCGGTCGGAACCACGGTGAGTTTGAAAGGGTCGCGCGAGGGCAAACCGATGGTCTGGCAATTGACCACCACCATCCGCGAACCGAACCAAGCCCGCGAAGTCGAATTCAAAGGCTGGGGCTTGACGGTCCGGAACTTCACGCGCGTCTCGGCGTTGGAAAACCAGCGCGAAAACAAGAAGGGCGTGCTCGTGGACACGGTGCGTCCGGGCGGGCCTTGCTCCGAATCCAAGCCCGCGCTGAACAAAGACGACATCATCACCAGAGCCGGCGGCAAAGAGATCGCCAACGTGAAGGCGATGGAGGAGTTCACCCGCGAGTTCACTAGGGACAGCACGGAACGTAAACCTGTCTTGGTGACGTTCGAGCGCGATGCGCAGGAACTGGTCACGGTGGCCAAGATCGGCCCGGAGCCGCAGGACGAAAAAGCCGCCCGCCCAGCCAAGGCATGGCTTGGCGTGCAAACCCAGGTGCTCACGAGCGAACTGGCCGAGGCGCTCGATCTTGAAGGCAAGAAAGGCGTGCGTGTGACACAGGTGACGCCGGATTCGCCCGCCGACAAGGCGGGCGCCAAAGCCGGCGACATTTTCCTGAAGCTGGACGGCCAGGTCATCCCCGCCAGCACGCCCAGCGACCAGGAACTTTTCGACAACCTGATCCGCGCCTACAAAGTCGGCGGCACGGCGGAACTGGAGGGCGTGCGCGACGGCCAGCCGCTGAAGCTCACGGCCACGCTGGGCCGGCAACCGAAGTCCGCCGCCGAGCTTGCGGAATACAAAGATGACCGGTTCGAGTTCACCGCGCGCGAAATCTCCCTCGCCGAGCGCGTGGATGAAAAACTGGCCGAGAGCGTGAAAGGCGTGCGGGTGAGCATCGTGCAAAACGCGGGCTGGGCGGCGCTGGCGGGCCTGTCCTCCGGCGACATCCTGCTGGCCATTGACGGCCAGCCCGTCGAGACGATTCCGGCGCTGAAGGAGATGCTGCTGAAATTTCGCGAAACCAAACCGCGCCGCGTGGTCTTTTTCGTGAAGCGCGGCATCCACAGCTTTTACATCGAAGTCGAACCGAAGTGGTAGTTGGCCACCAATAACCAAGCCCGCCGCGGGCCACTGTGGTAATGCCCTCATCGCCCCCTCAATTTCCTCTTGCACCGTTTGCGTTGCCTGTTAAACCCAAAGCCGTGAATCAGCGCAAACCAATCTAACGCGGGAATCCCGTATGAAAATGATAAATGGAACGATGCGCTGTTGCAGTGTTTTTGCATGCTTGCTCGCATTTTGCAGTGGCGCGCTAGCCGGCTTGAATGACGGCCTGGTTGCCTACTACCCGTTCGACGGGAATGCCAACGATGCAGGCCCATTTAGAAACCATGGTGTCAACGGGGGAGCAACTTTCACGGCCAATGGCAAGGTCGGCGGGGCTATCCATTTCAACGGTATGAACCAGTACGTTCGAGTTCGCCGGTCGCTCAGCCTTGAAATCACTGGCCCTATATCCATGTGCGCTTGGGTTCGTCCGGAGGCGACGGGTTTGTGGATGGCAGTTGTCGAGAAAGAGATAAACTTCACTGGTTACAACCTCAACGTCAACAACGGCCGGCTTTACACAAGAATTGATGGCAGCACTCTTGATTCAGTCCCCGTTCCGTTGGGGCAATGGACTCATCTCATTGGCGTTTTCACGGGTTCACAACTCACTCAGTACTTGAATGGTCAGGAAGTGGGACGGGTTTTGGCAAGCTCGCTTCATATCGTCGACAAGGATCTGAGCATTGGAGCGTGGTATTCGTGGTATTCTCCTCCGGGCAGCTACACACGTTTTTTCAAGGGGGACATTGACGAGGTCCGCATCTACAATCGCGCGCTTTCGACAAATGAGATTCAGCAGTTGTACCTGCTCGGGATGGCAAAGCCCGTGATAACGACTCAGCCCCAAAGCCAAACGGCGCCCGTCGGCAGTAGCGTGTCGTTCAGCCTAACCGCCACAGGTGTGGGCACGCTCAACTACCAATGGCGGTTCAACGGCGCGTTGCTCGTTGGCAAGACCAACTCGGCATTAACCATAAATGCCGTTCAGCTCAGGAACGCCGGCGTATATGTTGCGGAGGTCAAGAACGCTGTCGGCTCTACGTTCAGTGTTCCCGCGACGCTGAAAGTGCTCGCCCAGCCTGCCACTGGAGTACAACTGCCAATCAGCCGCCGCCAATGACGCGAGCGGAATAGTTAAGCCTTTCCCCGACAGAGCCGGTTGGTAAACTGATTCGGCAGTCGCTCTGAATCCGACAAAAAATCATGAATAACAAAACCATCACCGGGGCTGTCGTGGCAGCTTCCTTCATTCTGGCAGCACAGTTTTCTTCACTCGCGCAGGACGCCCTCGCCGCCGCGACCAAAAAGATTTTCAACGAGCACAAGGACTCGGTCGTCTGGGCCTCGGCCGTGGCCAAAATCAATTTCACGACCGACGACGCCAAGGGCCTGCCGTTCAACGCCCCGGAACGTGAACAGAAATTCGAGGCGTTGGGAACGATCATTGACACGAACGGCCTGGTGGTCGCCGCGTTGAGCAACCTCGACCCGTCCAAGGAAATCAGCGGCCGCGAAATCAACACGCCGTCGGGCCGAATCAAAATTGACGCCGCCATCACGCTAAAGGAGGTCAAGATCATTATGCCCGACGGGACCGAAATTCCCGCCGACGTCATCATGAAAGACGCCGACCTCGACCTCGCGTTCCTCAAACCCAAACCAGACGCCAAGGAAGCCAAAGGCGTCGCGTTCAAGGCCGTTGATTTGAAGAACAGCGCCACCGGCAACATCGCCGACGAAGTCGTCACCGTCAGCCGCATGGACGAAGTGCTCAACCGCCAGCCGGGCGCTCAGCGCGGCCAGATTGTCGGCGTGACGCAAAAACCGCGCGCGTTTCTCCGCGCCGTGGGCATGGATCACGGATGCCCCACCTTTTCAATCGAGGGCAAGCTGGTGGGCATAACCGTCAATCACCATTCGAAGGACAAACCGCCCGGGGCCGTCATCCTGCCAGCGGCGGACGTTCTTGAAATCGCCGAACAAGCCAAGAACGCCAAACCAATGTCCACCGAGGAACCGAAAGCCAAGGAACCAGAAAAGCCGGCTGCGGCGAAAGCACCGACAGAGAAATAGACAGGCTGCGGGATCTGGCCTTGGGTCAAACGCTATCGTAAGCCGCGCCGAAGCACAGCGCCACCTAGACAACCAGCCCCAGAACTGACTTTGCTCCCGGAATGCGCGTTGCCACGGGAAAATGGCAGAACAACATTGGGCGCGGGCCAACTGACGAAAAGCCGGCGTGAGTGGCGTCACCTTCTCGCGCGAATATTCGGAGATGCGGTTGGCGAATCTGGCGGCGGGCGGGAAAGCCGCGAGGAAATTCAGACCTTGGACGGTATTTGTCCAATCCACTTTGACATTCTAGTTCTCAAAACGTTTCAGCAACAGCATACTGACGACGGATGAGCGTGCAGAAGCAAAGTTACGGCGGAGATTGGACCGTGGAAAAACTTGAGTGCGTCCACAAATACTTGGGGGCGTATGCTTCGATAATGAGCAAATACCGCTTCCGCTTTGCTTACATCGACGCGTTTGCGGGCACGGGATACAGGATGTTGAGGGCTAACGAAAAGGAAAACCACGTTCTGTTTCCCGAGTTAGCTGCCGCTGAGACTCAGCAGTTCCTTGAGGGCTCGGCCAGAATCGCCCTAAAAGTACGGCCGCTTTTCGACAAATACATCTTCATCGAGAAGAGCCAAAGCCGGTTTGCTGAACTGCAGAGGCTTACCGAAGAGTTCGCCGCATTGCAGAGTCGCATCGAACTCGTCAGGGCTGATGCCAACGCTTATCTGTTGGACCGCTGCGAAAATTACAGTTGGGAAAGGCATCGCGCGGTCCTGTTCCTCGATCCATTCGGGATGCAAGTCTCGTGGAGGACGGTTGAGGCGGTTGCCAAGACCAAAGCCATCGACCTCTGGCTTCTCTTTCCAGTGGGAGTGGGCGTGAACCGCTTGCTCACACGAACGGGTAAGATTCGCGCCTCGTGGCGGCGCAAGCTGGACGACATATTTGGTGCCGACGACTGGTTCGAGGCGTTTTACAGCACCAGAGCGACACCGGGATTGTTTGGCGATGAATGCACCACGGAGAAGACCGGCAACTTGGACGTGATCGGCAAGTATTTTGTCAGGCGGCTGAAAACAGTGTTCGCCAAGGTCGCTGAGAATCCGCTGCCTTTACGGAACTCGACCAACAGCCCCCTGTTCCTGCTATGCTTCGCGGCAGCAAACCCGACCGGCGCTGAAACAGCAGTCAAGATAGCGCAGGATATCATCAGAAAAATGAGCAAATGAACATACTCGCCGAAGCGACGGTAGCAGTTCCTACGATCAGGAGCCTGCGCATGCCCCGGGGAAGTTTTTGCCCACCGCACGCGCCGCTAGTTCGACGAGACGGCGAGACGAATATCATAGCAGACTTCTGGCATTCGCCTGCCGTCATCGCGGAGAACAACTTCGTTTACAAAAGCCTTTCGAATTGGGCGTTCAACGTCGCGGTGGGTTGCTCCCACGCGTGCCGGTTTTGCTACGTGCCGAGCGCGGCGACGATCAAGCAAGCGTCGAAGCTGGCTAAATACGGCGTCCAAGACCCGGACGTGGAGTGGGGCGATTACCTGCTCATTCGGCCTTGGGACGAGCAGAGGTTTCTCGCCTCACTGCGCGCGGCCGAGAACACGCCCCGCTCGCAACTCAAGCATGGCGGTAATCGCGCGGTGATTTATTGCAGCACGACCGACCCTTATCAGGTCATCCGGCATCCTGATCCTGAACGGCAACGCAAACTGACGGAGCACTGTCGGTTTCTGGTACGCCGTTCACTCGAACTCATCCGCGACCAATCCACGCTGAACGTCCGCATCCTCACGCGCAGTCCGCTGGCGAGAGCCGACTTTGATTTGTTCCGCAGCTTCGGCGTCCATGGCCAGCGAGGCTCGCGCCTCGTGTTCGGCATGAGCCTGCCGACGTTGCGCAACGACTTGGCCAAAGCGTATGAGCCGAAAGCTCCCGCGCCATCGCAACGCCTCGCCGCGTTACGCGCTGCCAAAGAAGCCGGGCTTTACGTGTATGTGGCTCTTGCGCCCACCTACCCGGAGTGCGACGAAGCGGACTTGCGTGCGACGCTCAAGGCCGTTGCCGAACTTGAACCCATCACGATTTTCCACGAACCGATCAACATCCGCGCCGAAAACGTGGCGCGCATCGAAGCCCAAGCCGAAGCGCTCGGCATCAAACTGAACACAGAAGTCTTTGCGACCCGCGAAAGCTGGCAGGACTACGCCGTCAGCGCGCTCCACACTGTCCACGAATTGGCGAAGGAACTTGGCATCGAGAAGCATCTTCACCTGTGGCCTGACAAACTGCTCGGAAGTGAAGCGCTGGTCAGTCGAATGCCAAATCCGCGTCAATATGTGAAACGGCTTCGGCACTGGTGGCATCGCGTCAGCGAGTGGCCGAAGTAAGCGCCAGAAGGGAACGTTGCCGGAAAATGTTTGCGCCTCGACGAACGCCGTGAGGAACCAGGTGTTGCTGGAGGCTTGACCGGCTGGCCAGACGGCGCAAGCATGGTTTCGTTATGGAAGCCAAACTCAGCGTTGTCGCCATCGAGAAGCCCGAAGCCGTCAACTTCATCCTCGGTCAGACGCATTTCATCAAGTCGGTCGAGGACATCCATGAGGCGCTGGTCACCGCCGTGCCTGGCATCAAGTTTGGACTGGCCTTTTGCGAGTCGTCGGGCAAGTGCCTGGTGCGCTGGACGGGCACCGACCCGGCCATGATTGAGTTGGCCAAGAAGAACGCGTTGGCCATCGGCGCCGGGCATAGTTTCATCCTCTTCCTCACGGAGGGCTTCTATCCCGTCAACGTGTTGAACGCCGTCAAGATGGTGCCGGAGGTCTGTCGGATTTTCTGCGCCACGGCCAATCCGACGCAGGTGCTTGTCGCCGAGACCGAACAGGGCCGCGGCATCGCGGGCGTGGTGGATGGTTACTCGCCTAAAGGGGTGGAGGGCGACGCGGACATTGCCTGGCGCAAAGGTTTCCTGCGGAAGATTGGATACAAACTGGAGTAGTCGGCGCTGAAACATCACGCGCGGGGGCAGCTACTTTTGCCCGAGTTATATGGTCGGCTCTGGACGGTCATTTGATACGCCTGGCTTCCTGAGGAAGCGCCAAGGAATTAGCGGCTACCTCGTCACAGACATCGAATTATTTCCGTGCGTACGTCAACGAGTTCTGGACCGCAAAGCAGCGGGCAGCCAGCGAACCGGATTAATCCTCCACGTCTTAAAATCCGCGTGGTCGTCCACGGGCTTAGCTACGAGTGATCTTTAGCCTTTTCGTCAGCCTCTGCAACACTAGCCGAGCGACTCTTACGTACTCGCGGTCAATGTCGAAGCCGATGAATCGTCTAATCCCGCATCTCCGAGCAGCAATCACTGAGTGCCCTATCCCGACGAAGGGGTCGAGTATGACAGAATCTGGTTTACATCCGTGGATTCTGATACAACTCTCCGCCAGTTCGACTGGGAATGTAGCAGGATGAGGTCGTTCCTTCTCACTGTTCACGATTGTTTTGTACGGGATGAACCAGGTGTTGCCTCGACACCGCAGGTCGCGACCTTTCGTATGCGCCCATCTCGCGATATTCGATTTGTCGGCGTAAGGCACGCCAAGACTCAAGCGATGTATTGGTGTGTTTCCGTGCTTTGTTAGGTGAAACACGTACTCGTGGCAATCATTCACAAACCGCCTAGATTGGATGGGTTTGAAGTGACCGGCCGATATCAGACGGTCGCCCTTCTGAATAGTGATCGACTTGATCCAGTGGAAGGTGTTTTGGAGAATGAATCCAACCTTCGGGCCTTTGAGTTCGACGATCAGTTCGTGTGGAATGAGGGGATTCGATGGGCAAGCTCCAAGATTCAGAAAGAATGATCCCTTGTCCTTGAGCACGCGCATTACCTCTTTCGCCCACTCACAAGACCATTTCAGATAATCCTCAGGCTTTTTGTTGTCGTCGTATTCGGTGTAGTTGATCCCCAAGTTGTACGGCGGCGACGTCACAACAATGTCCACAGACTTGTCGGGCAAAGCCCGCATGCCTTGGACACAGTCCTCAATTTTGATCTCGTAGTGGAAATCGCTGTTGCGTGATTTCATGTACGGCGAACACGATGCGCGACTCCCAAGCTGATGCCAAGTAGAACGTCAACTATCTAAAAATGCTCTGGACATGCGCACCTCAACTGGTGAGTGTTGGCGCGCGAATGCTGGACTCCAAGCATTCAAACGTAGGACAACGCTATGCAAACTATCACGATAAAGATCCCAGACGAGTCTGAAGCCCTTAACCCAAGCCAATTGGCGGACTTCCTTTACCTTTTCCGGGCTGCCAATCTCGCACTTGACCAGATCGTAGCCAAAAAGGACCGCGCGGTGTTACGCAAGCCGTCGCCTGCCGAAGAAAAGGTCTACCGAACCAGCCTAGCGCGATGCTCTCCTGAAAAACTGAACCGCTTTTTTGACCCTCTGACTGAGCCCGACTTCCTCCAGATCACCCGGATCCGCCGGCACAGCCCGATGGAGATAGACTTAACCGGGTGGGGATACCTGATTATCGTGGCGGTGATTATTTCTGGCGGTCCGATTTCGATTTTGGGAGGACTGATTAAAGCGCAACTCCCCCCGCTTGGAACAGGGATCAAACATCTTCGAGAGGCCTTTCGCCTCGATAAAACGATCCGAGCTGGTTTTGGAATCCGCAGCACTATCATCAAATTGAGCAGAGAGGAATATCGCGCTTTCTTGCAAGTGCCCAAGGGTCAAGGCGGCTTCCAGAACCTGCTGCTTCGCTTACAGCGCCGCGTCGTCAATAAACGAACGAGAGAACTTGAACTCAGCGAGCACGATATTGAGCGAATATGCCGCTGCAAGGCCGACCCTCGGAGAGGTGGCTTTCAGGCGCGGTTTGAGAAAATCTTTGGACGCCATTTCCCTGATTAGCACAACCGCCATCAGAAATTCACCAAGACCGCGAATTGCTGGGGTGTTGACAACAACTTCAAAGGCACGAACACAAACCGCGTAGTGGTTTTCCGGAAGGGGTGATGGCACAGCGCGCAGTCCCATGCCGTCCGACCTGACACCGGAATACGAGAAGGCCGCGCAGCGTACCGTCTCTGACGCAACGTCAGGGGTCAGCCAGACGTGGAATTGCCGCCCGCCGCCGGTTCGGCCCGGATGATCATTTCGTCGTAGCTCGCCGCGACTTTCTCACCCGGGCGGAGGACCAGGAAATCCTCCGCGCGCCAGTCACCATCCAGCCACCGTTGCAACAGGCGGATGTCGCCCTCGACCTCCTCGAACTGCCAACTCCGCTCGTCGCAGATTTTTTGGACCTGTTCGCGCAGCCGCAGTGGTTTGGTGAAATCGAAATCAATCAACACGCCGCGATTGTAGGTCTGTGCCCACTGGCCCATGACTTCCATGAGATACTGCGCCTGTTCCTCGCCGTATTTCTGGACCCATTGCTCGTAAACCATCTTTGCTCCGGCAGCCGCGTGCGCCGGCATGAAGGAGGATTGTGTCTGCTTCAGTTCCCCTTCGCGACGCCGCTGGCACTCCAGCCAACCGGACGTGTAGTAATACGAGCCTTCCCGGGTCGTGAAAAAGTTCTGGTATCGTTCCTTCGATCCGAGAAAAAACGTGATGCAATCGTGTGCGCGCGGGATCACCAACGGCGTGTGCGCCGTGGTCAGCCCGGTGAGAATCGTGCTGCACAGGCCGTAGCCGATGAGGATGGCGTCGTATTTGCCGGCCGGCACGGTGTCAATGCGCTTCTGGATTTCCGTCCTGCCGGTGCCGGGAACATCGTGGTAGCCTTGCGGCAGAAACTCCAGGTCCAGCACGTTTGGCGAACGCGCCGCCGCGTGGCAAATTTCACGGAAGGCGATTTCGCACGCGATCACCTTCAAATACGCGGCCTTTCCCGACGATGCCTTGGGAATCGCCGGGGCTTGCGCCGCGGCGGGAATTGGCCCGGGCTGAGATTTGTTGGTCGTCGCCATCACAATTCGTCACTACCATACCGAACCGGCCGTGGCTGGACAAATCTCCATGCGCTACGGACTTCGTAGGTGCCGAGGTAACGAGGCGGATTCGGGGCGGGGCGAATTGGTGTCCGCCTCCTCACGTCGGCGGCTACAGCCTGCCGGCGTTGCAATCGGCGTATGGATTTTATTCGGGGTAGATGTGTTTTCCGTTACGCCGGGCGATACGTCGAGATGGCGCGCATGTACTGGGCCCGCTCGAAGGCGCTCGGGTCCGGGCAGTTCTTCTGGCTCAGGCTGCCCTGCATTTGCTTCACGGATTCGTATTCGTGTTCGCCCATCCAGGCCCGCATCTCGCGTTCGATGACGCCGATTTGCTCGATGCCCTGCTTGATCAGCACGGAACAGAGCATGGTGACGCTGGCGCCGGCCATCAGCATCTTGAGCACGTCCTTCGCGTTATGGATGCCGCTGGTGGCGGCCAAGTCGGCCTTGACGTGGCCGTAGAGAATGGCGATCCAACGGAGCGGCAACCGCCGCGCCTGGGCGGTGCTCAACAGCACGTTGTGCTCGACCTCCAGGGTTTCGAGGTTGATGTCCGGCTGATAAAAACGGTTGAACAACACGAGGCCGTTGGCGCCCGCCTGATCCAACCGCCGCGCCATGTTGGCCATACTGCTGAAGAACGCGCTCAACTTCACCGCCACCGGAATCGTGACCACAGACTTCACCGCTTTGAGGATGTCATTGTAAGTCTGCTCAACCTCTGCGGAAGTGACGTCGAGGCCGGTGGGGATGTAGTAAATGTTCAGTTCGATCGCGTCGGCGCCGGCTTCCTGCATTTTCTTCGCATAATCCGTCCAGCCGCCGACCGAACTGCCGTTGAGACTGGCGATGATCGGGACTTGCACGGCGGCCTTCGCCTTTGCGATGTGCTCCAGGTAATCCTCCGGGCCGAGCCGAAACTCGGAGGCTTGTGGGAAGTAACTCAGCGCCTCGGCAAAACTCTCCGTGCCGTGGCTGAGGTGAAAGTCGAGTTCGTCGCTCTCAAGTTTAAGCTGCTCCTCGAAAAGGGATTGCAGCACCACGGCGGCGGCGCCGGCGTCCTCGGCCTTCTTGATGTTTTCGATCTGCTCCGAGAGCGGCGAGGCGGAGAGCACCAGCGGGTTCTTGAGCTTGAGTCCAAGGTAGGTTGTCGAGAGATCCATAATCGTTTGGGTTTGTGGTTTGGGTCAGTGGAAATTGCCTCTGGCCCTGCGGCCAGCCTTCTCGCAGGCGCATTCCAATTTCTTGCACGGGAAGGTGGGGAACAGGTTTCTCTCATTAGCACCCGGCTTTAGCCGGGTGATGATTGGGCGGAAGGAATGGAACGGTTTCAACCGTTTCATTGGCCCGTCGCCCATTCGCGCACCGGTCAAGCCGTTGAAACGGCTTGGCCTGTTCCCCTGCCTGACACCGGGCTGAAGCCCGGTGCTAATGAGAGGCCGCAAGAAACTGAGATGCGCCCCCTTCTCGCCCTGGATGGGAGCGAGTGTCCGAACAACGAGTGAGGGCAAGGTCTGCATTGCTGTCAGTCAGAGCAATCTCGTCCTGAACGCGAATTCGGATCAAGACGCCGCCGGTTTGGTATCGCCGTTGCCGCCTGCTTTGCGGCCCGCCAGATTCGCGTAGAAATCCCAACGGCGGTCGGCGTCGCGTTGCGCCAACTCGAAGAGGCGCTTGGCCTCATCCGGTTTGCTCTTGGTGAGCATCTTGAACCGGTTCTCCGAAAGCAGGAATTCCTGCACTTTGACCTTGGCGGCCTGCGAGTCAAGTTGAAGCGGATTTTCGCCGGCGGCGGCGCGTCGCGGGTCGTAGCGGTAAAGCAGCCACTGGCCGGTTTCCACGAGAAGCTTCTGCTGCTTCATGCCCACGCCGCGGTCCACATCAATGCCGTGCGCAATGCAATGGCTGTAGGCGATGATGAGCGACGGGCCGTTGTAGGACTCGGCCTCGACGAACGCGCGCAACGACTGCTCGTCCTTCGCGCCCATTGCCACGCTGGCAACGTAGATGTTGCCGTAGGTCATCGCGATCAAGCCGAGGTCTTTCTTGGGAAGCGCCTTGCCGCCGGCGGCAAATTTCGCCACGGCACCGCGCGGCGTGGCCTTGGACATCTGGCCGCCGGTGTTGGAATAGACCTCGGTGTCGAGCACCAGCACGTTCACGTCGCGGCCCATGGCCAGCACGTGGTCGAGACCGCCGTAGCCGATGTCGTAGGCCCAGCCGTCGCCGCCTACAACCCACACGCTCTTGCGCACCAGCATGTCGGCGATGGGCAGGAGCAGCTTGGCGTCGGCGGAGTTGAGGCCGGCGAGTTTTCGTTTGAGAGCCGCCACGTGCTCGCGCTGTTCGTAAATCCCGGGTTCATCGCCCTGGTTGGCGTTGACGATGGCGTCCACAAGGTCCTGGCCGACCTGGCCCGCGAGTTTCTTGAGCAACTCGATCGCAAACTCCTTCTGCTTGTCAATCGAAACACGGAAGCCCAGGCCGAACTCGGCGTTGTCTTCAAACAACGAGTTGCACCATGTCGGCCCGCGACCGTTGGCGTCCACGGCGTACGGGGTGGTGGGCAGATTGCCACCGTAAATTGAAGAGCAGCCGGTAGCATTGGCAATGATCGCCCGATCGCCGAACAACTGGGAGAGCATCTTGACGTAAGGCGTTTCGCCACAACCCGCGCACGCGCCGGAGAACTCGAACAACGGCTGCATGACCTGCTGCTGGCGCAATTGCGTCACCTTGATCTTGCGCCGGTCCATCTCCGGCAGCGTGAGGAAGAAATCCCAATTCTCGCGCTCTTGAGCGCGCAGCGGCGGCTGCGGACGCATGTTGATCGCCTTGAGCTTGGCCTCGGTCTTGTTGCGGGCCGGGCAAACGTCCACGCAGAGTGCGCAGCCGGTGCAATCTTCCGCGGCGACTTGCAGCGTGAACTTGAGGCCCTTCCATTCCGGGTTGCGGGCGTCCGTGGACTTGAAGGTGGCCGGCGCTTTCACGAGGAGACCGGCATCGTACACCTTCATGCGGATGGTGGCGTGCGGACAGACCGCGACGCATTTGGCGCACTGGATGCAGGTCTTCTCGTCCCACACCGGGATTTCGAGCGCGAGGTTACGCTTCTCGAAGCGAGCCGTGCCGGTCGGGAACGTGCCATCGCACGGGAACGCGCTCACGGGCAATTCGTCGCCGAGACCGGCCACGAGTTTGCCGAGCACCTCGGCCACGTATTTCGGCGGGTTGCCAACCACCGGGGGCGCCAATTCGACCGCGCTGCTCACAACTCCGGGCACGGTCACTTCGTGCAGGTTGGCCAGCGTGTTGTCCACGGCCGCGATGTTCTTTTGCACGACATCTTCGCCCTTTTTGCCGTAGGTTTTTTTGATCGAATACTTGATCGCCTCAATGGCTTCGTCGCGCGGCAGCACGCCGGAGAGCGCGAAGAAACAAACCTGCATGATGGTGTTGATGCGGCCGCCCATGCCGCTCTCGCGGGCGACTTTGGTGGCGTCAATGACGTAGAATTTGGCCTTCTTCCTGACGAGACCTTCCTGAATAACGCGCGGCAATTTGCCCCAGATTTCGTCCTTCGAAAACGGCGTGTTGAGCAAGAACGCGCCGCCGGGCACCAGCGGCTGCACCACGTCGTAGCGTTCGAGAAAGACCGGCTGGTGGCAGGCGACGAAGTTGGATTTGCTGACGAGGTAGGTCGAGCGGATCGGCTCCGGCCCGAAACGCAAATGGCTCACGGTCATCGAGCCGGACTTCTTGGAGTCATAGACGAAATAGCCCTGCGCGTAATTGTTCGTGCCCTCGCCGATGATCTTGATCGAGTTTTTGTTGGCGCCCACGGTGCCGTCGGCGCCGAGGCCGTAGAACATCGCCCGGATGACTTTGGCCGACTCGGTC
>Ga0315289_10008715_pt1 | contig 14646 bp, 7 predicted proteins | sample YL17G11_40_MG_FD_203452 | JGI IMG/M metagenome (GOLD analysis project Ga0315289, IMG submission 203452) | Sediment microbial communities from Yellowstone Lake, YNP, Wyoming, USA - YL17G11_40 | ecosystem: Environmental > Aquatic > Freshwater > Lake > Sediment | place: USA: Wyoming | collected...
GTTTAATACTCTTGTCGATTAATAGTTCAATGAACTTCAAATATCTGGAGTCGTCGCTTCGACTTGACTCATCGTCAGCTCTTCGATAAGACTCAGGGTCGGTATCAATCAGACCGTTCATATCAAATATCCTTTCCGCCAAAGTAATTCGCTTCACTCACAATTGGCTTAACTATTTTGTTTATAAAAGGTTAGAGTATTTTTACCATAGCGATTCGATTAAGGTGGTCATGGGGTGACCTTGTATTTGGTCTCCCATATACAGGCACCCTATCACTTTCACCATCGAAATTGTGGTAATTTTGCTTTCCTGGCGTGGAGGTAGGAAATCAGCCACCAAGAATTATGGTTTTTCGTATTTAATGTGACAATTGTGTTTTACTATGCCCTTATTTGTTGTTTCCGGGGGGTAATATATGTTGTGTTGGCGTAGGGGTGAAGAGGATTTGTCAAGCAGGCTACGCCATGCTTGACCTACAAAACTAAAGCCTAATTGCTCGGTCAAAAATCAAGGCCTTTTTGCTCGGCTGGGGCGTCTTTGGCCTTTGGCGCCTTCTTGAAAGTTACATTAACCTGCCCAAGAGGTGGGCTATCTATCCTCTTGCCGTTTAGCAGTTCCTCGATCGTAAGAATCTGCAACCGTGGATAAGGTTCCTTCTGCCAGGGCGATTTGTAAAATCCGCCGCTTGCCGCTTCGGCTCGCATCGGTTTTGTTGGCTTTTCCATAGAAATCAGGACACCAATTGGGGCCTTCTCGCGATCTACGACACCACGCAAGTCTCGGACGTGTGATACTGTTACATGCCCGGCCTTAACTGAAAGTATGATTTGCTTCGTCTTTGCCTTACTGCTGTCTGTCTCATCATGAAAATAAAGCCGACCATCTATACCCTTATCCGCCCCCTTTTTCTTCTCGACGGGCCTAGCCCCAACTAATCCTAACGCCCAACACTCAAATTGGAAAGGATCATCTTTTGCAAGCTCTTTTGCGCCAGCCAAGTCCTTTGGTTCACCAATCACTTCATAAGTTTGGAGTACTTTCTCCCCAAATGAATTCTGGAGCCGATGTTTTATCAAGTTAACAGAAAGGTGAGTGATGTCTATGCCGATCCATCGGCGTTTCAGTCTCTGAGCAACAGCTATTGTCGTACCGCAACCGCAAAACGGGTCAAGAACAATATCACTTTTATTACTGCTTGCTTGAATTATACGCTCAAGCAAAGTTTCGGGCTTCTGCGTAGGATAACCTAACCTTTCTTTGGCTGCTGGATTGATAACAGAAATATCCCATACATCGTTTTCCCTTACGCCACGCGGATCCACAGAAGTAACATAAACATCATCACCCTTGATCCGGGTATGGTAATGCTGCTTTCGTTTAGCTGATTTTTTTGTATAGGGCGTATATAAAGGATCGAAACACACCTTCCCCCTATTTTTGGCATAGAACAAGATGGTATCGTGCATACGCTGGAACCGCCTTGCTTCTCCGGTCCATCTTCGGTAATGCCAGACTATCTCGTTCTGAAAATTCGCTGGTTCAAAAACTGCATCCATAAGCATTTTTAAGTAATGACTTGCTGTTGGATCGCAGTGCAGATAAATTGAACCTGTGGGCTTCAAGACTCGATGAAGCTCTACCAGTCGTGGTGCCATCATTGCAAGATAAGCCATCATATCGCTTTCATCTAAGAATGTCCGAAAGGCCTGCATCGCCTGCGATACTCTTTGGTGACTACTTTCAACTATCTCTTGATAAGCCGCCGCCGCAACCGTGTTCCATTCCCACGTGTCCTCAAAGGCCTTTATTTGAGCGGCGCTACGGCTACCATTTTGTTCGGCGAAAAGAACGTTATAATCCTGATTGCTTTTGAAAGGCGGGTCGAGATAAATAAGGTCAATTGTCTCATCCTTGATATAATCACGAAGAATCTGCAGGTTATCGCCGTAGTATAAAATATTTTCTGTCATAAGTTGTTTACCTCAAAATTTTACAGCACTACCGCAGCCGTATTGCTCGGTGCGCTTTCGCTGGTATTTACATGCACCTCGGTCCGCTCTATTCTCGTGTAGAGGAGGTAATTGTGTAGGTATAGCAATAGCGCCAACCTTCACCGCCTGTGCCGCCACGGTATCCGGGCTTGGCCAGCATCTCTTTTTCCCATTGACGAGCCTCTTTTTCTGTTGAGAACGAGCGCTGCCACCAGTCGGAAGGATTACCATGTTCTACCTTGCGGGTTTTTGGATCATCTGTTAGTCCTACGTATTTCATCTTTTACTCCTTTCTACCATTTTGCCCCATCGGATTGCTCACCTTCTGCTTATAGGGCTTATGCATACTACGCAGCCATTTATCCTTTTCTCACAAAACCACCGTTACCGTATTGCTCGTCTGCCTTAAGGCAGTTAAGTATCTCTATACTTTAATCTGTTTGTCAGCGTTTAGCCATAGCATTATTTTAGAGAACTACCATTTCTGCTATTTCTTCTTTTTCCAACGCCGTTATGTAATTGTAAAGTCTATTATCCCTGCTTGTTATGTTTTGGTTGAATCGTCTTGATTGCGGCTGCTTCTTTCTTTTTTGCTTCTGCAATACTGCTAAACTGCTCGATTTGAACCTTTGCCCCGGGAACAGGATCTTTTCCACCCGGTAAATGCTCTTCAATCCTTTCTTGTACACGCCCTTTTTTTGCGACTCCCACATAATTGACAGTACCGCCTTCCGTTTTGATCTTGTACACGACTGGCTTGTCATTGGGAAGTTTACCAATATTTGTTTTGTTGATGTTGATAGTTTTCTTTGCCATCTTCATTCCTTTCAGTAAACCTTTTTTACCTGTTCATTACTTACTCTCTTTATACTATTGAAAAGCTTTTTTAAGCCGCTCGGCTGTTTTTTTTTCTAATGCTTCTTATGCAGCTTTTTCAATCCAATCACCCATCTTATGATAGCCATCGTCATTATTCCAGAAATAAAAATCATATCCTTTAGGAATTTCCCCGCATCTCTTAGAAGTATTGCCCTGTAAATCTTTAATCTTACTTACATCTATACCTAAAAGACCATTTCCTCTTTCTATACTTCTATCAATTTCATATTTCACCCATCGGCTACTACAAGTTTTTTCACCTACTAAAACGACCGTTACAGATGTTCCTTCAAGTTGGTTATCTATCCAATTTTTAATTGCAGTAGGGCCTTGTTTTTCTACTTTTTCAAAGTTTGCTGCATCAATAAAACCTGCAGCTTCTTTTCCTTGAGCAACCCAACTGTTCCTTACAACCATTGCTCTTGATACATCTTCGTATTTGAAACTAAAAAATACTCTTCTGGCCATTTTAAATCCCTTTCAAAAATTAGGTTCCAACTTTTAATGACATATATGCTACGATACAAATGGTTGCAATAATTACTCCATGAAAAATGCAAAGGGTTTTTGAGAAACAAACACAAAACCAGCATGCTACTTCTTTTTTAACAATTGAGGTGTCCATAGAAAAATCAATATCTTCATTTTTCATTTCTCTGACATTATCGTATAATTTGCGAAATAGACGCTCTTGTTGTAAAAAATATCCGTCCAGAATCCAGAAAGCCAGAGCCGGGAAATATGCCAAAAAGACGAAATGAGTATTTGAATCTTTAGCGGCTAAGGCAAATAAGGCAGACACTAATATAACACTCCATCCTTTTAATAAAAAAGAATTATTTGCCATCCTGTTAATAACACCTTGAATCATTTCTAAATGTCTTATTTTTTCTTCCATTTCGCTATTCCAATTATAAAACCACCATCACCGTATTGCTCGGCGAACCTTCGCCGGATTTATTTATCGCAATAACGCGATATTCGAGCTTTTAGGTCAGGAGCATCGTGCTCCTGACCTATCTAGGTGTCTTAAGTATGTAACTCAATAAATAAAGTTATAGTTAATACTCTCCAATGTCAAGTTATTTTATGGTTCGACTTCGCTCACCATAAATGGCAACGGTGGAGTTTCCCCATTTTTTCGATCCCTACCCCCCGCCAAAGGCGGGGCTACCAACCACCCTTCCCTTTTTATGCGGTGTCAGATCGGGGATCTGACACCTCTTGGGAATATAACAGCGAAAAATGTTTGCAAAATAACTGAATCATTTTGCACATAATCTTACCATGTTTCTTTCCACAACTCTCATCTGCTTTTTAACTGATCTGTCCATTTAGTTGAATCCCTTTAGGTTATGAAAGACAAATAAGAGTTGCCGGGCATTCCCCCGCCTTCGGCGAGGGAAAGCCCGACCTACAAACACATGGCATATAAGTTGCTTTTCAAGATTTATCAAAGAGAGGTCAGGGGTGAGGGTTCATCCTGCCCTTCGGTCCTGAGACCTCAGGGTCGAAGGAAAGGGATTCACCCTGAAGGGCACCCCGGACCAACGAAGTGTCAAAGAAGAAAATCATTATGAAAAAGATGGTAAATGAGCCGAGAATAAAATGCTTCATCGCCGCTAAGACCAATAGCTCCGATAAGAGCCTAAGGCAAAATGGATTGGTCTCGTTTGCCATTCCGGATTTGGGAATACTTTTCAGAGCTTCTTATTTTGGCTCATATTACGAGCTGGAATATATGAGCCTTTTGTCCCTTCTGCGCTTCATCGAGCTGAACCGACCTGTTTTTGAAAATCAGAAAATAGATATTTACTGCACTAGCTCTATTTTGGTCTATCAGGTAAGTCAAAATGCCTTTTGCCCAAAAGAGTTGGAAAAACACAAGAATTTAGCCATCGCATATAAAAATATCCTCAAATTTTCCTTAAACTGGATACCAGATGCCGAGAACAGAGCAGAAAAAGGGATGCTGGACTTGCCCCCTTTAAAAGACTCCTCAAGGATGAATCTCAAGGATGAATCCTTCAATTTTAATTTCGCGGACATTCACAAGAAAAATAAAATAACTTAAAAGCCCGATTGCTTCGTATCGAGGCAAGTGCTTACCTGAAGGTTCAACCCTGGCCCCGACCCAATAGGATTCGAAATACTTTTGAAAAAAAATACCCCAACCCCCCAGTTATGGGAGGTTGGGGCAAAAGTGTAACCTGGCTTATGGGACTATGGAGAACATGGAGGTGGGGGTCCGTCTATGAATAGATAATTGAGTAAGTAAACTAGATCTGAAGCATCTACATCTCCCTCGCAGTTGACATCCCCGGCTGAACCAGCGTCACCTAAACTAACGGGGTCAGGTCCCTTTATAAACAGGTAGTTAAGGAGGTAAACAAGGTCAGATACATCAACACCTCTATCACCATTGCAATCTCCTCTATGCTGGTCTGTCCCAGCATACTCAAACCTGGATATAAACCAGCCAGTATAACTGTGACCAGGTCCTTCATGCCCAGAACCATTACTCCCTAAGACGAATCTCAACTCTATCACTTTCCCATCAAAGGCGGGCGGAATATCAAACCGGCTCTCGCGAATCCTGTTGGGGTCATCGGGACCAAGACCTATAGCAAAACCGGGCATATTCTTTTGGCAGGTATTATCCCCATCGTCTGGAGCATAAGTTGCAAGATCCAAGTCGCGTGGATCCCAGGGAAAAAGAAAGGTTTCCTGGACCTCACCATCAATATCTCTGGCTAAAACACACAGTCTATCGTTCTCATCTGCGGTTCTATACCAGTGGTATATTCGGATCTGGGTGCCTCCATTTTCCGGAACTCTCACGCTTGCTCCAAGCAGAGGTCGAGTGCAGATGTTATCTTGATAATACTGATCCTGTAAATTAGTTCCCCAACCCTTAGCATCAGTAACTGGCTCCCACTTGGGAATTCCAAAACTCCATCCAGTAAGGAGATCCTCACCGCTCTTTCCAGACTGACAACATTGATTAATGGAATTGATCCACTCATATCCGGAAGCGCAGTCCTGCCTGCATAAACTATCATCTTCATCCCAGAAGAATCCAGGGTCACATTGGCCCGGTATTGGGGGGGTATAGCTGCCGGGCGTATAGCAGTTTAATACCTGAAACTGCAGTAAGCTCGAATCTGACCAGGTGATGACACTGGGTTGATCCAAGAAGGATCCTGTAGTAAAGGATGCACAGGCAGAGCCGGAATATCCGGTGAGCGTATCACCTCTTTTTGCTCTCAAATAGTAGCAATAGATTCCTGACGTATCCGGTGTGTATGAGTAGCTGGTATCGGTGCCGGGCAAAACCTGCAACAAAACGAGAGTATCCGTCTCACAATAAAGGTATAGCGAATCATACCCTGGACAATTATTCCAGGTGAGATATACTCTCTGGTTGTCTGAGTTGGCTTTCAGATATGGAGGCCTAAAAGAAGGTGGAGGTGCTGGAATGCCGCCGCTACATTCTAATCTTCCACAAGCGAAATAATAGTTGATCAAAGTGCGAACGTCACTGCTATCTATAACGTTATCGTTGTTGACATCTGCTCGATTTATGGGCCAAACAGGTTTCGGGCTGCCAGGCATGAACACATAGTTAAGCAGATAGATGATGTCTGACGCATCCACAATACCATCCCCGGTGACGTCTCCGCAGATCGGGAACCTCTTTGACAATGCCCCTTGTGACTTGAGTTCGGGTATGAGGGTCCCTCTGGTTTGGTCTATATGTGCTTGCAACTGTTGCAAACCAGTGCCGGGGTTACCCCTGATCAAAGCCTCAATCAGGATGAACTCACTCTGGAAGGTGGTATCTGTCCCGGCTGGAATCCTGTAAGCGGTCAACACCATAGAGCGGTCTTTCACCGAATCCGGCAGATAGATCGAGTCTCCGGGAGTAGATGCCAACTGAAATAGCTGATCGTCCCGCCAGCCTTGGTTCGGGTAGATGAAGGTGTCGTTAGTCACGTCCTTAGCAGCATAGGGGTCTACCACTGCTCCCAAAGTATCTGTCAAAGCCAGTCCAACGTAATAGTCGTTATATTCAGGGTTTTGTCCGGCATAACGCCCATGCTGCCATATAATCTTGCGGGTATTATCCCATCCAGCCGTGTTGCAACTGCCACAGCCAGTATCAGAAGGAGCATCCGGATCAGCAAAAACGCCGAAATAGATATCCCCGTGTCCTGTATACAAACCAGGATTAGGCCACCACACAGGTGGACGACCCCAGTTTATCCATACATGCTTAATGACCTGCTCCTTTTTCCAATCTGGACAGGTATGACCCGGGTTATCCGCAAAGAGTATGATCTGCTTGTTAATATTAATCCACCACCATTTGGGGTCGGGATGTTGAGGTATGACTGGGGGATACCAAATATAGGTTTTCTGAACATAAGTCTTCTGGATATCACATGCGGTCTCGACATAATCATAACCCCGAACAACCCTTATGGTGTCTCTGGCTCCGGTTTTGGTAAAGTTATCTTCCTGCCTGCCAACCACGGTATCACTACCTGAAGTGGTAGCCACAATCACGCCTCCACTGTAGATAACCCGCTGAGGCCTGCCCTGATCATCCCGAACCCTCAGATCATATACTTCCTGCGAAGTGTTGACACAGACCCAAAGGCTACATATACCGTTGTCTTGCTGGAAGTGAGTGTTAGGAGCACGTTTACACTCATAATAATCATTGGAGTCGCACACCGCATACAGGGGGAGTTTAATCGTGTCCTGGTTATCACATCCATAGATGGTTATGGTGGCGTTGATGAATGCCTCACCAGAGCAGGTTATTAGCCCTCCCACGTCTTTAGTTTGATTCGGCGAAAGATAACCACTGCAGTTTGATATACAGGTAACCTTTGGATTGCTGCTCGTCACCAAATAATTTCCACCTAAATTATAAATGCCTCGAAGCTGAAGCGTGATAGATCTGGAACCACTTGGGGGAACCTTAACCGGAGGTTCAGTCCAGGAGGGAGGATCCACGATGGTGTAAGTTATTCCGCAGTGAGTTTCAAACGGGAGCTGAGCCACACGGATATACATCATGGGATTGTCGGTCCAGGTCCCTACGGAGTGAATTATTCCACCCGCATCCCGGTCGCACACATACTCGATGTGCTCCTGCCCGTTATACATGTTCTCTGCCATAGATGACCAGTGCTCGCTCAAACAGTTACCCGGGGTACAACCAGGAGTCGGGGTGTTGGTCAGATTATAACCGGGAGTCCACTTCTGCCCGCCATCATTGGAAACCGCACCATAGATGTCTCCATTCCCATTTCCACTCTTGGCGGTATCTCCAGGATTAAACTGGGTCCAGGTGACGAAAAGAAAGACCGAATCAGGAGTCCCACCAGGATGATAGATCGGGTCTTTGGCGGAGATGCTCATCTTAGAGATGTTTCGATTCCAAGCGCCGGGATTAGTATCTTCCCACTGACCGGGGGCGATCATGACCTTGCCAGTAGCCTTGCTCCAGTGATAGAGATTGGACTTAATAGGATCAAAGGTGCCGCCAACTGAATCATAGAAACATCCAGTCCAGACGATGTGTAAGCTATCATTGTAGTCGTAACAACCCGCTATATCCGTATAGGCTCGCTCCGTCCCTCCGGTGGGATACTGGGTGATGTTGTGCTTAACCGGTGGCCATTGAGTCCCGTCCAGCCAATCATCTCCATTGACCAGCGACTCGATATAGTAAACCTCGTTGTTATACTGGGTATCTGATCTGTGCTTGGTGTAAATAATTGCTACCTTCCCGGAGACCGGGGAGTGAACAGGTATCGCCACAATGCATTTAACCGTGTCAAGGACACCTATCTTATTAAGAGTTGGGGACCCCTGTACGTTCGGCACAACGGTGTAACTGACCGGGCCAGTAGCGAGTCTCGAACGACAGATCAGGTTATCCCCTTGAAACACACAGCGCTCATACCCTATGGATTGGTCATCCCCAGCAGCAGGGGAATTCTGATTCACCACAATGTGAATATAGTCGGTATCCACGTCCGCCCTATACACCACTGTATGCTTGGGCCACATGCCGTTCTGCGCAGCGGGTGTCCCTTCAATCAGATCCGGAAGATCATATATCTTGCCGAAATAACCTTGACAGATCCAACCTGCATCCGCCGGTTTCAAAACACTGTACCAGGTGCAGCCACCAGCAGTGCCCCGATGAAAAATGGGAAGCTCCCTGCCCGTATGCGTCATCGCTATGTTGGCATATCCTGAGTTTTTGTTTACCCCTCCATCTATCCGCATTGCTCCCAACCAAGCGTTCCACGGATCATCGCAGTTGTAGGTAACATACCTGGGGTAGGTGGTATTGTTATAAGGTCCTCTGGTCTCATGGAAAACCATATGCCTGTGACCACCCGGACCGATCGCAATCATCCGACCCATGGAGCCGTTCTTCTGGTAATCATAATAGGTATCACCCCATTGAGCCTCCTCCAAGATCTGAACCGGATACGCTGGATTGATGTTGTCACAGGCACCCTTATCACCTTCATACATCACGGGTGCAGGTGCAAAATTTCCCACAGGAATTTGGGATCCACCATCTACAGGAAGGGCTACCGAAGCATCATAATTAGATGATTTGTTCCTGGCTAAAGCTCCCCCCGCAAAAATCGCCAACAGAAATATTGGCAGAACCAAATATAATAAGATTTTCTTTTTCATCGTTCCTCCAATATCAGAATAGGTGAATGGTTTATAGTGAACATTACTTGGCGCGACACACCTCGGACTAAACCTCGGTGCGAGGCAAGTGTCGCTACTCCGGGTGAATTAAAAGGCTGACGCCTCTTCGTTGTTACCGACATCTTATATTTGTTGCCCTAAAACGCTACAGACGAGGGCATCCATGATGAACGAGGAAACCTCGACCTACTGGATCATCGGTAGGAGGACCATCCTTTGTATCCGCATTCACAGGTTTCAGACGAAACGGGCGGTGGACCTCCTATAAATAGATAGTTTATTAGATAGACGACATCGGAGATGTCCACCCAGCAATCGCAATTTAGATCCCCTGCTCTCAATGGATCTGGTGCTGGCCCGCGAACAAATAGGTAGTTGAGCAGGTAAACTAAGTCCGAGGCATCAACTATGCAATCTGAGTTTACATCCCCACTATTGAGGGTAATGCGCACCTCGCAGGCTCGAGAACCCAAAAGGTGCCATCCCGCATCAAAGAAGAATAAAGTCACGCCTCCGGTAACTCCCAAGATGCTTGTGTCCGGAGTAACTATGGCTACCGAATCAGGTCTATTCCCGGTATAAAAAATATACCAGTACCAGCCCAGCGTGTCTGGTATATACTCTAATGTCTCAACATAAGTAGGAGTAAAACCTAAGTTGAGCGGAAATGTATAAACCATTGAATCCGGCGGACACATCCGCTTGGTAAAATCAAAGGTTGCATCTATGGAATGGCTGCAACAGTTTGTGTAAAACTTAGTTAGAATATAGCCAGAACCGGGTCCTGGGACGACGAAGTCGGCTTCCGTAGAGACAGTATCTCCCGGCATAAGCATTCGCCCTAGATAGCGGTAAGCAAACTGAACCTGAGTCGATCCTTGACCAAATCCAGCGCGATAGAATTTGACATATTGGGCTGTGCATGGCTGAGTGTAATTATTTCGGATAAATAGTCGGACAGTGTGAGTGCTGTCGACCGGAAGGAGTGTGTCGGGGGTTACGGTTAAATCCTGAACAAGCGAAAGACAAGGATCAACGGTACACCCATGAGTAATGTGATCTCTGAAGAAGGCAAGGTCCCAATAGTTTATCTCTCCATTGCAGTTATAATCATTGCAAGGATCCACACCAGTATGGTGCCAGTCACTCACTTCCACCATAAGATCTCCATCGGTATCCACTGTCTTGATAGGCATGTCGGATACGATCAAACCACATCCAGCCCTGATTTGCGCCCGATGGACATTATCGCAGCCACCTGCATGCACATGAAAAGTCACTACTCCATTAGCATCTGACGGACCATCTGGATTGACAATGGGCCAGGAGGGTTCAGTGGGACAGGGGACAATACCACTACAGCCGGAGAAATCCAACCACACGTTCGAGTAGTTCACCACTGCATTATTCTTAGAATCTCTTAAATGGACATTAAATGGAATATCACCAAGTGGGCATGCTACCAGGCAGATATCGGAAAACGATCTGTCACAGTCGACCGGCTCCCACCTTCTGAATTGGGGCACAAAATAGTTGTTATTCGGCTCCACAAACAATAAATGATGAGAGGGGGGCCAAAAACAGGTGTCAATCGGGGGTGGAGTGGGTTGATTGCATGTGAAGACAAAAGTGGCAAGAAGGCCGCTCCCAGGGCGAAGATCATGATACGGCGGGTAGCACGGCCCATTAGCAAAAAGGAGTATTTGGGAGCTTTCAATGTCCGAGATTGCGCTCCATGCAGAATCCGCAAGGTATGGTTTGAGTCTATTAGGTATGCCGGCATAGTTCCGGAAAATGTAGTATTGGCTTTGAGGACTTCTAGAATTCTTAGCAGCGTCTAAATAGCAATCCCCGGTCCAGCAAAAGGGAGTTAAGATTGCTTGAAGGTTTTCATCGTTGGAACCCCATATAGTAATCGGAATATCTGTTCCTTCTGGTGTAAGCTTTGGATCTTCAACTCTCACATAAACCGTATCCCGATTGAGCGGATCCTGACCCCACGAGGGCGGGATATAACCCGGATATCCAGGACAATTCGGTGGTGCACTCCCGTAGTGATAAAGATAGTTACACAGGTAAATAAAATCGGCGGCATCGATCTTATAATCCCCATTGACATCTGCTCGACTCTGTGGCCAAGGAGGTGCTGGTCCATTCACGAACAGATAGTTGAGCAGATAGACCAGGTCTGAAGCATCCACAACTCCGTTCCCAGTGATATCTCCGCATATTCCAAACGTCTTTTGAAACAATCCGAGCGCCTTGAGTTCGGGTATGAGGGTTCCTCTGGTTTGGTCTATATGTGTCTGCAACTGTTGCAAACCAGTGCCGGTGTTACCCTTGATCAAAGCCTCAATCAGGATGAACTCGGACTGGAAGGCAGTATCACTCCCTGCTGGAATCTTGTAAGCGGTCAACACCATAGAGCGGTCTTTAACCGAATCCGGCAGATAGATCGAGACTCCTGGAGTAGATGCCAACTGGAATAGCTGATCGTCCCGCCAGCCACTCTGCGGGTAGATGAAGGTGTCGTTAGTCACGTCCTTAGCAGCATAGGGGTCTACCACTGCTCCTGAAGTATCTGTCAAAGCCAGTCCAATGTAATAGTCGTTATAATCAGGGTGTTCCCCGGCATAACGTCCATGCTGCCACATCATCTTGCGGGTATTATCCCATCCAGCCGTGTTGCAACTACCACAGCCGGTATCAGAAGGAGCATCCGGGTCAGCAAAAACGCCGAAATAGATATCCCCGTGTCCTGCATACAAACCAGGATTAGGCCACCACACAGGTGGACGAGCATACCTTATCCATACACGCTTGATAACCTGCTCCTTTTTCCACTCTGGACACGTCTGACCGGGGATATCAGTAAAGAATATGACCTGTTTGTTAATACTAATCCACCACCATTTGGGGTCGACGGGATGTTGAGGGATCACCGGGGGATACCAGATATAGGTATTTTGGGCAGAAACTCTCTGAATACGGCATGTGCCCGGTGATGTTTCATCAATTGTATAAACCATTATGGTGTCCCTGGCTCCGGTCCTGGTAAAGTTATCTTCCTGCCTGCCGATCACGGTATCACTCCCTGAAGAGGTAGCCACAATCACGCCTGAGCTGAAGATGGACCGCTGGGCATTCCCATGGTCATCCCGAACCCTGAGATCATATACTTCCTGCGAAGTGTTGGCACAGACCCAAAGGCTGCATAAATTGCTGAACATGCTGACCTTAGTCTCACGAGCACGTTTACACTCATAATAATCATTGGAGTCGCACACCGCATACAAGGGGAGTTTAAACGAATCTTCTTCCGCTGTCCCTACACACCCATGAACGGTTATGATGGCGTTGATGAACTCCTCACCCGTGCAGGTTATTAGCCCTACTACGTCCTTAGTTTGATTAGGTGAAAGATAACCACTGCAGTTTGATATACAGGTAACCTTTGGATGATTGCTCGTCACTGAATAATTTCCACCTAAATTATAAATGCCGCTGACATTAAACGAGAACGTTCTGGTGCCACTTGGGGAAACCTTAACCGGAGGTTCAGTCCAAGAGGGAGGATCTACAATGGTGTAAGTAATTCCGCAGGGACAGGGGCCACACGAAGGCTGAGCCACACGGATATACATCATGGGATTGTCGGTCCAGGTCCCTTCGCTCGGCTGAACACATCCACCCGCATCCCGGTCGCACACATACTCGATGTGCAATTGCCCGTTATACATGTTCTCAGCCATAGAGGACCAGTGCTCGCTCAAACATGCACCCGGAAGACAATTAGGAGTCGGGGTGTTGGTCAGATTATAGCCAGGGGTCCAGGTTTGCCCACCATTATTGGAAACCGCAGCATAGATGTCTCCATTCCCCATTCCGCTCCTGGACGTATCTCCAGGATTAAACTGGGTCCAGGTGACGAAAAGAAAGACCGAATCAGGAGTCCCGCCAGGATGATAGATCGGGTCTATGGCGGAGATGCTCATCTTGGAGATGTTTCGATTCCAAGCGCCGGGCTTAGTATTCGCCCACTGACCGGGGGCGATCATGACCTTGCCAGTAGCCTTGCTCCAGTGATAGAGATTGGACTTAATAGGATCAAAGGTGCCGGCAACTGAATCATAGAAACATCCAGTCCAGACGATGTGTAAGCTGTCATTGTAGTCGTAACAAGCCGCCACATCCGTATAGGCTCGCTCCGTCCCCAAGGCAGGATAGTTGGTGATGTTGTGCTTAACGAGAGTTGCCCCCCAATGTGTCCCGTCCAGCCAATCATCTCCATTGTTGGTCGACTCGATATAGTAAACATCGTTGTTATGCTGGGCATCTGATCTGTGCTTGGTGTAGACAATTGCTACCTTCCCGGAGACCGGGGAGTGAACAGGTATCGCCGCAATGCATTTAACGGTGTCAAAGACACCTATCTTATTCAGAGTTGGGGACCCCTGCACGTTCGGCACCACGGTGTAACTGACCGGGCCAGTAGCGAGTCTCGTGCGACAGACCAGGTTATCTCCTTGAAACACGCAGCGCTCATACCCTAAAGCTTCGTCATCCCCTGTGGTAGCTACATTCTGCGTCACCACAATGTGAATATAGTCGGTATCCACCAAGGCATCATACACCACGGTATGCTTGGGCCACATGCCGTTCTGCGCAGTGGGTGTCCCTTCAATCAGATCCGGAAGATCATATATCTTGTCGAAATAACCTTGACAGATGTAACCTGCATCCGCCGGTTTCAAACAGCTATACCAGGTGCAGCCACCAGCAGTGCCCCGATGAAAAATGACAAGCTCCCTGCCGGTATGCGTCAACGCAATGTTGGTATATCCGGAGTTGAGGTTTATCCCTCCATCTACCTTGGTTGGTCCCAGCCAAGCATTCGCCGGATCCTCGCAGTTGTACATGACATACCTGGGGAAAGTGGCATTATCATAAGGTCCATAGGTCTTATGAAAAACCATGTGCCTGTAACCACCCGGACCAACCGCAATCATCCGACCCATGGAG
>Ga0315289_10008716_pt1 | contig 14646 bp, 27 predicted proteins | sample YL17G11_40_MG_FD_203452 | JGI IMG/M metagenome (GOLD analysis project Ga0315289, IMG submission 203452) | Sediment microbial communities from Yellowstone Lake, YNP, Wyoming, USA - YL17G11_40 | ecosystem: Environmental > Aquatic > Freshwater > Lake > Sediment | place: USA: Wyoming | collected...
CCGCCTGCCGCCGCACCTCCAATAACATACGGAGCTGCCGCCGCCAGGAACGGGGCGGCCGGGGGAAAGATAAATGCGCCAGCCGCAAGCGCGGAACCGCCAAGAACGGCACCTATGCCCGCCCTTCGGATTCCGCCCTTAACAACGGACTCAAGTGGGTTTTGGGCTCCGGCCGCAGCGCCCCAGAGGCCTTGACGCCGCAGTTCGGGTCGTAGCATCTTGTTAGAGTAGGCTTCGGCACCGCCCAGGATTCCCAGGCGTGCTTCATAGGCTGCTCTGCCCAGTTGACCGCGCCATCCCTGAATCAGCGGGGCGGTTGCGAACTCGGCTCGCTCGGCCTTGGCCTCGGCCCGCATTCGGGTGTAGTCGGCGTACATTCCGGAAATGCGCTGGATCATCTCGACGCCACCAGCGCCTAAACCCACTCCGGCCATTACTTGACCAAACGGGGTCGTCGGAACCATTCCTTTGAGCCGACCCATCAGACCGCCCATAAAGCCAGTGGGCCCGACCTCGCCTTCGAGCGCCATCTTTTTACCCAATAGCGCAACTAAGTTGGATTCGAGATGGATTCGGCGGCCAGTCTCGACGTTGGTGGTGCGGAGAAACTCAACGTATCGCTTGATGCCGTCGTTAATTTGGCCCAGCCGGGTCTTCAGCTGTTCCTGGGAGGTCTTGACCTTCTGGTCCGTGAAGGCCTTAAGGTATTCCTGGGTCTCCTTCCCGAGACCCCGCATGGACTTGGCGGACGCAAACAGATCCTTGTTGAACTTGGCGATCCCGCCGGTCGTATCGATAGTCTTGAAGACCTTCGAGACATCGTGCCCAGCCTTCTTGAGGCTCTCCATGGACTTGACAAAAGAGTCAAGTTGGCGCTTCTGGTCAGCCCAGCCTTTTCCTTCAAGAGCAAATGTTAAACGCTTGTCCGCCACAACTATTTCCTCTTTCTAGACATCCGTCGGTCTTGACCAATCTTTTTTTGATTGTCTTCTCTCCAAAGTGGTCGTAAATTAGTATAGTGATTTGCCCGAGCAAATTGTTCAGGGTTCGCTAAATCGAATGAGCAAAGCGGAATAATGTGATCGATATGCCATCCGTCAGGACCGTAGTTCTTCCACGTCATAGGTTCTCCGGTCATCGAACGAGGATAGAACAAAGATTCAAATCGTTTTTGCAATTGAGACCACGACATCCCAATGCTTTTGGTTAGCGATCTAGATTTTGTTTTACCCGAAACAAAGCTATAAATTCGATCTCGTAAATTTGCTGCCAAGGGATATTTTGCTCGATAGGTGCGCTGGTATTCCAAACGCTTATCTTTATGTTCTTTGCGATATTTTTGTTGGTACTCTTGTTGATACGCTATTACCTCGGGCTGTTGTCGATATTCGCGTTGCTCTTCTAACAATCTTGATTTGTTTTGTTGATAGTACTTAGAACATGCGATCCTATTTTCTTCACGATGATTCTTCAAATACTCTCTAGATCGCGCTTTAATTTCTTCTTTGTGCCGTTGGTAGTAGGCGGCCTTCTCCGCTTTCATACAGGATCGACACCGCCCCAATAATCCATCGGAATTACTGGCGCAGCGCCCAAACTCGGAAAGCTCTTTTAAGCTATTGCATTTACTACATTTTTTCATTGAAGTGTCAGTAGTAACAGGACGACAAAAATCCTACCCTATAGATTACGATCTGTCGGGTTCGTCGTCGAACTTGACGGAGATATCGGGCAGGAGATCGGCAGGCTTAGGTTCCGGGGTTTTTGGTTTCTTCCGGGGCTTGGATTCCTTGGTCTTCTCCTTGAGCATCTCGATATAGAGACTTGCCTCGTCTTCGTCGAGGTGCCTCAGCCCTTGCTTGCGCTCTTCTTCACGCTCTTCTGGCGTTTTCTTGAGCCGCTGGGCCTCTTCGATTCGCTTAGCCTCCGGCATGTTTTCGAAACGATGCTCATAGAGGTGCATCAACATAGTTTCAACCGGAACAGTCTCGGCCTCTAACAATGACACATGGAACGTGGTCGAGAAGGCCCTACGAACCTTGCGTTCGAAGTAGTCGAGGTCGGGAGTCTCGACAGCGGCGAGCGCTAGAATCTGTAAGTGCTCATAAGATCCCCTGTCGGCCTTCTTTTTTTTACTCATCTGTATCGCCCACCCTTCCGAAGATTATCTGCGGCCCCGAGTGGCTGTAGGTTGGTATCGCGATAGACAGGCGCCCTTAATCATCTTCGTCGGTAGGCGCGACCCCCGGAGTCTTCTCAGCAAGTTTGGCCAGGTTTTTAGCAACTGCGTTTTCTGCCGCCTTCGCGATAGTCTCGCGATACTCCAGTTCGGCCTTCATACTCTCCTCAAAAACCTTAGCCAAGACGTTGTTGTCACGAAGATCCAGGCCGCCATCTGACTGCTCCCACCAACTTGGGGCACGTAGGATGCGAACGGATAGCTGGCCCACGAGCCACGCATCGTTCGAGATCGAGTTAAGGGCGGCATCGGGGCTGGGCCCCAGGATCATGCGACGTCGCAGGTCCGCCGCCATCTCCTCGCGTTTACTCAGCAGGCACTTCACCACGAACGTCCCGGTGAACTTTTCACCAGTAGAATCGCCGGTCTCGGATATCACGAAAGTCTTTTCCAAATCAATACTAGACATGTTACTTTACTCCTTAGTTCCGGCTTTTCTCTTAAGAGAAGCAAGCGAGGTGGCGGACGAAAGATTGTACGGACTGGTCGAAGGGTGGTCATGCGGGGGCCTACGTGAAGCCGATTCCTCGCACGGTACCGAATTGCACCCCGAGCACGAAGGTCCACGCGACCTATCGACTAGGGCTTGTGCAATCGTTTTCTTTACCAAACTGATGTGTTCGTCAGGTAAGTTACTTTCGATCTTGACATCGGCCAACATCGTCAGTGTAACAACCCCAATATTCCTGGCCTCGACCGAATACGAAAACGATGTAAGGCCCGGGAGCCTCTTGCCGTCCAACAAGACTTCGGTAACGGCACCATGCGAAACTTGACTTTTTGTGCCCTTACGATTCCGTACTACGATTTTGTGAACTTTGGATTTGGGAAATTTTGCTTTTGCCATATCGACCTCTTGGGAAAAAATTAACCGGTACCAGGCCGGATTCCACCACCCGGCTCCTCTCGGGGCTAACGGTCCACAGACAGAGCCTTCCGAGTTATGCCCAAGCTCTTACCCTGGCGCTGTGACGCCACCGGTACCGGTTTGGCCGGGCAGTGCGCAACTGAATCCGGCCATAAAGCCCAGTGGGGCGTCCGGATAGGACACATACCAAAGGGCACGACTACAACGTATCAAAGATTGGGGAAGTGTGCAACTTCCGGGAGCAATAGGTGGGATCCGTAGACAGACTCTACACCCTAAAGGATTAGGTCTTGACAAGTCTGATGGTTCTGGTATCCTGATACCATGACGACTAGGATTTGCCAATGCTGTGGACGCCCCGAAGAAGATCGAGCGTTCGGTGAACTCGCCGGGGAGCCGGTTTGCGCGTTCTGTAGGGACGCTATTGGTCCTTGCGTTGACGCCATCTGGGACATCGCACTTCAAGAATCCGTGAACACCACCGTCGAGGAAGACGAGCGGGAGACCGCATGAACACTCGTTTACCACATATCGCACCCGAAATCAACTCACGGTTCTGCATTGTCGGCGAGGCCACACTGGACACGACTGGCGGATGGTCTCCGGCCCTTGTGGTTGGTCTGATCGTCGAGGACGTCAAAACCGGCAAACAAATGATCGCAACCGATTTTGCGTTGTTTCCTATGAGGAGGGCCGTGATGAAAACCTATCCGAAGGGCTACCTTTTCCGGGTTCCGACCGAAAAAGAGCTTTTGCAAGCTGGCTGGACCAAGCATGTTAGCTGGACCAAGCATGCTAGAAGCCACTTCTCGTTTCTCAAAAACGGTAGAAAAATCGCTATGCTATCACAACAACTAGATTTCGGCGGCCTGATCTTAACGGTCGACTTTGCAAGCCCTCTCTATCCCGAATGGTATCTGGTGGAGGATCTACACCTTGCGGTCGGATCGGCCCGTCAGTGGATGTGGCCCGTTGAGGCCTGTGAGGAAGCCACCGGCAGCGTCATGGCCCAACCTTACTCACCCGCCTTCCCATTAGATCTCCGGGGAGCCGTCACCGGGGAAATCGTTTTCGACCCCATAGTTGTCGACCTTCACACCTGCACGCCCGGCATGACCCCGCTGGACGGCTGGGTTATCTGCAAGGTCTGCGGGAAGAACCTCAGGAAGTTCAGTATCTACCGGGAGCCAATCGCATGACAAAAAAATTGAAAAAGACCACGCCTTCTAAGAACGAAGCTACCCCCGTAATCTATGGAAGCTTTCTTGCAAACCTTGAGGTTTTTCCTGTGATCTGTCCAGACAAGGCTAGTTTTAACACCGCCCTAAAGAAAATGGCCGATAGATTTATTGACGACAATCTGGGCAGTTGCGACATCCCTTCGCGATCCCAGGCCAAGGACGAACTGCTGTGTCTTCTGAAGATTGTGCAACGCCTGACCACGCTCAAGAGTGTGACCGATCTAAAGTCCTCTTCGATGTCGCCATCCGAACCAAAATTCTGGCGTGAGCTGGCTATCCAGATTGTTGCAGGCCCCAAAGGACAAAATCTATGACCAACCAGAAGCCGCCGGAAAGCCGAGTCGATCATCTCCTGAAAGCCCAAAAGCTCATCAAAGAGTACATCCAGGCCCACCTGGACGAACTGGTTAAGTTACAGAACGGCAGCGTGATCGTCCAGGCGGTCTGTCAGGAGCTTGGCATTCTCGATAGCCCCATCTTGATTGAGGTGGCCCATACGGCCTGGCTCGACTGCGTCGGGGCCGACATACGGAAAAAAGAGGCTAAGGAACGCCTCCGGGACGATCTGCGCCAAAAAACCCAGCCGCCACAACCAGATCGAGCCCTTGAGGGCCCCACGGTCCAGCAGCGCAACGAACTCATCAAGCTCCGGACCCAGGAGGCCCTAGAGGTCGAAAGCGTCTTTAGCGAAGCCCTAGAGCGTTTGGTAGCCAAACTGGAGGAGCCCAAGGCAAGCTTTTGGCAACGCCTCAAGCTACTGGTAAGGCCTAAATAAGAAACATGAACAAAAACAGCAACATAGTTAACCTTCAGGACTTTCGGGACCACCAAATCCAAATGGCCATGCGGAATCTCATTCAGGATATCGATCACCAGATCGACGAGGCCTACCGGAACGGCTACACCCTGGACGAAGTCGACACCTTGACGACCAGTACCTCCGGGGAGTACAATAAACTACGGTTAATTCAGGGAGGTAAGCGTGAAGCGTAACCGAAAGCACTTTGAGTTTCTTGCGTGGTTCCACCAGCAGTATCCCCGGAAGCCCCGGCGGGACTACCTGGTGGTCAAGAGCGATCTTGACGCCACCCGCTATCGACTGAAGCGCCTCGAACACGAACTCGAAGAAACCGTTGGGTACCACCGGGCCTGGGAGGCCGCACTCCACACCCGCAATGCCGTCGAGAATTTCTATTTCGGCAAGGCCCCGACCAAGACCAAGAAGGTGAAGACGGGGGAGAAATGAAACGCTCGAAGGCAAAGAAGATCGACAAGCCAGGAATTGTAACCATCAAAGAAGATGGGATCGGGGTTAAGAACTTTGTTTTCAATGGCTTCAGCATCACCGAGGGTTACGTTGCTGCCTTGGAATGGGCCGCCGAGGAAATCCGAAAGGCGTTGGGGGAGAAAATGACCATTGATGAAAAACTCAAGGAGATCGGGGAGAGATCCAAAGATCCTGATGTCCCGCGTCTGTTGAAAGCGTTACGGGCCTCGCTTCATGGGTTACGGTTCTATGAATGTGTGTCCAGGGATGGTTTTGATGACGGGAGAGCCGCAATGTCGGTAATTGGAATTATGGAAAAAGATTTGGAGAACCAATGACCCGCACAGCCAGGGAGATCGCGGAAGAGATTTGGAGAACCATAGGAGTGCCCTGCGAAACGGGAAAGAACCCCTATAACTGTGAGGGATGCTCTTATGAACTTGGCCAGATCGAACGCGCCCTTCTCGACATGGAAGCCGCGACGATTGAGAGGAGTCTCGAAATTGTGATGGAGCACAGAGGGATTCCTATAGACCGGACGCACATCCCAGAAATGTGCCCGTGCTGTCTTGCCGCCAAAGCAATCCGCGCCCTGGCGAAGAAGGGAGAGGAAGAATGAAAAAGCACGCAACGATGCTCAAACGAATGAATGCCTGCCAGGAAGCCGTGGAGTACGCCGACAAGTTCCCGTCGCTCCAAGCCGCATGGGACAAGTGCGACCGTGGGGACTGGATGCTCTGGCTCGCGGGGAAACGTGCAGGGAAACCCGAAAGTGCCAAGCGAAAGAATTTGGTGCTGTGCGCGTGCAGGTGCGCGAGGCTCGCGTTGCCGCACACCAAAGATCCGCGAGTGTTGGAGTGCATTAAAACCGCAGAGGCGTGGGTACATGGAAGGGCAACAATAGAACAGGTACAAAAAGCTCGCGCCTCCGCCGCCTCCGACTTCTCCGCCTCCGCCGCCTCCGCCTCCGCCTCCGCCGCCTCCGCCGCCTTCGCCGCCTACGCCGCCGACGCCGCCTACGCCGCCGCCTACGCCGCCGACGCCGCCGCCTACGCCGCCTCCGCCGCCTCCGCCGCCTCCGCCGCCTCCGCCCTCGCCTCCGCCGCCGATGCCGCCGACGCTCGACAGGCGGCTCTCAAGAAGTGCGCCAATATCGTTCGCAAGTTCTATCCGAGAGTGCCAAAGTGAACATGCTACATGATCTCGACCGCGACGAGGTCGCCATCATCATTTTGTCGGACGTTGGTTTCGACTACACCAACCAGACCGGTTGTCTCAGCTGTCATCAACAAGAGGCCCGAGGATTCTTGCTTCGAATTCGCCACGAGGCCCTGACGGACCTCAGCTGCTTCCCCCGTGAAGACACCACCACCGAAATCTGTAACCGGGCCGGGATCCCATTCGTTGCCAATGAAGATGGTGAGGAAGCTTGGGTCCAGGGCCATTTCTGTTCGTCCCCCGCGATCTTGACGTGGGCGAACTGCGACTAGGAGGACCACATGAGTGTAAAAACCTGGATCAAAGAATTCTATCCAGTTGAAGCCGATTCGGCCGAGGCCAAGGCCGCGCCTATCAAGCACTCGCTTCGAAAGTGGCAAGGCTTACTGCGCAAGAATTTGGCCAAGCATGGCCTAACGGTCGACAATTTCTACAATCATGGCCTGACAGAGCCCCCAATCGAGATTAGTGGCGAAACGTGCGCTCTATGTCAAACTTTCGATAAAGGCGGCTATAACCAGTGTCGTAAATGTCCGTTGTATCAGGTCCGTAAGAAAACTCCATGTGACGAGGTCATGGAGAGCGAATGTGCCGACAAGATAGAACCAGAGGCCCCTTTCTATGAATTTGTCGATACCGGTTCGCCCAACGCCATGATCTCGTGGTTAAAGAAAACGGCCAACATGTTCAACGAGAACGGCAAACGAAAACCAACTCGGAAACGAACGCGAGAAAAGAAATGACCGAACAATTTGATACAACTGGAAAACCGCCTCCCCAAAACCAATCCCCTGCGAGCGCCATCCGGTACGCGACCTATGAGGATGCCTGTAAGGAAATCACCCGGCTTAGAGCGGCCCTGACCCAGATCCTCGATCACGGTTGGATCACGGTCGAAAATTTTGATTCGGGTAAACCTTATAAGAGTACACGAGATCGACTCCTAGAGATCGAACGTATCGCTCGGGAGGCACTCAAATGACCCAAGCTAAACGACCCGACATCAAAGTTTACCTGGAAGCCTTCGTGAACGGCATGGTCCGGGCCATCGAGATGCGAGATTGCGTAATCATATGTTCTTATGAAGAAAACGACCTTTCTTTCAACCGGCAGGCCTATATAGCCAATAAAATCGAGGAAGAGGCCGAACGCCTCGTCGGATTACCGGACCCCGAAGAAAATGACTATTGACACCGCCGGGGGATCGTGTTATCGTAATACAGAAGGTATGAAATGAAGAAGAAGACCGGACTGGGTCAGGCACCCATTGGTACCGCCAGAGAAGTGCTCAAGGGTGAGCGAGGCAAGAAAAAGGCGCTAACCCCTAAGACTGAGGAACTACCCCGGAACCATCAGGCCGCCCAAACCCAGAGGGACAAGAAGCTCCCGAGTTACCGACCGACCCCGATCTACACTTCCGTTGAGGAAGCCAAGATGCTGCTACGGGCCCGCTATGTGGATCGTGGCTTCGACGTCCAACGGGTCAATCGGTTCGACAAAGGCTGGTTTACCGTGAGCTTCAAGGAACACCAGGGCCCCGGGGGAGTCGATTCTGTGCTGTGCAATTGGCCCTACCTCGATGGTGTCAAGACGGCCGATCAGGCCAAGGCTATTCTGAAGGAACGCAACCACCAGGCCCTGAAGGATTTACCCAAGCCCCCAACGAAACGAAGGAGAGCAAAGTGTCCAAAGCCAAGATGAAGCGTAAGGAAAAGTATCCCCCGAATGGTGCGGCAACCCCATCAAACCGAACCCCCGAGGAGCAACTCAAGTGGCTCGATCAGAAAGGCTTCCGGGCCGTGAAAGAGCGAGCCCGACTGATTGGCAAGATTCTTCTGGCCGCTACCAACAAGACCGTTACGGATGACGACCCCAAGGCCAAGGCTACGATGGCCAAGGCGGTCGACTCGACTCTTAAGCAGTTCGACCGGTGGGCCCGAACTCACCCGCCCAAGCAGTCCGATATCAAGGCCCTTCAGAACAAAATCCGGAACGAATAGATCAAATGGCTCGATGTCAAAATTGCGGAGAACGACTACCGAACGGCTCCAGCTCACATCCGGTTCACCAGCCTGGGTGTGACAGCAACTGTAAGGCGTGTCCGGTCGAATGCGGCCCCGTCCACGATGAGATTTTTGTCTTTGGATCAAATCTAGGGGGCCGACATGGACGCGGATCAGCCTACGAGGCCAAAAAGAACTGGGGAGCCCGCAATGGCGTGGGCGTGGGCCCAGCTGGCTCTAGTTATGCCATCCCCACGAAAGATGAGCGTCTTCGGGTACTGTCCCTTGGCACCATCCGGCGCTACGTCGACGACTTCAAGCTGTACGCCACCGATCACCCCGAACTGGTTTTTACAGTAGTGAAGATTGGCTGTGGGCTCGCGGGCTATACCGAAGCTGACATCAAACCGTTGTTCGAGGATGCACCAGATAATTGTCAACTACCAAAAGGATGGAGAGCGTCCGATGAGTAAGTTAGATCCCTACAGCTACCAGTCCATCCTGGACCGTATGGTCGCGACCTTGCCGGTGGGTCTAGGTGGCCCCGTCATCCGGAGTATCTTGAAGGTGGTGGCTGGCCAGCAGGCCGAGATGTATCAGCTGTGGCAAAATTGCATAATCGAGACCTGTGGTCCAGAAGAACTTGAGGCACAGTGTGGGCTACCCCAATGCGACTGCGGCGCCGCCAAAGCCAACTGTACTCACGCCGATTGGTGCTCAACCCAGAGAAACTAAATGGCCAAGATACTCCGAAACCTACAGAACTTCTTCCGGATCTTTTTCCACTCACTTTGGCACGTCTGTCACCTCCGGGGCGACCACCGGATCTGTTCGATCCAGGCCCGAGAACTTGACGGTCGGGTTAGAACGCGGTACTTTTGTGAGTGTGGGTACCGTGATGACGGAGAGACCTGGGAAGAGGCTCTGACCGAGTGGACCAGAGGAGACTAAAATGAACGCAATTATTTGCTTTTTGCTAGTCTTGGCTACGGTCCTGTTCCTTTGGAGCGTCCTCAGACGGGTCTGCAAGGACCGCGAGATAAAGTGACCATTAGTATGTCGGAGGAACCATGACCATTAGTATGTTGTTAGACAACGAGATTCTGAAGCGTCAAAATGAACTTCAGCGTATACTACACGAACACGATGAGTATCGAGTTAGCGGTCGGGGCGATGGACGCAACCTATACCTGATGGTCCAGCGGACCCAGGCGGCAATCTGTGCGTTGGCCGACTTCCGTACCGAACTGGCCAGTCGAGGTCTAATCTAATTTTATTGGTTTGGAGGTATCATGATGCAGTGGGATGATTTTGGAAACCCCTTGTGGTCTGAAGATGGAGACCTGCCGGACCAACAAGTCCTCACGTACCTGCGGTGGTACCCGATGTACGGGGCCTACTTTGTCGACAAGCACATCCGACGGAAGGCCGAAGTCGTTACGACCAACGAGCTAGCCCAACGCATCAACGATGGCTCCTACAACTACGATTCGAGCCACGATCTGGAAAACCGCGAATCCAGCGATACTGCCCAACTCCTGATCTCGGCAGAGGTGCTCCCGAGGGAGACCCTTAAGGTTACGCCGGTACCACCCGGCATGTACCAGATTGTTGTATCGAATCAGCTGGGGGTGGGCCTCAGGCCGTATGAGCCCAAGTTCGATGATTACGTCGACCTCAAGACCCACACGCAGGATATCCAGACCGATATCGACACCTTCCTGAAGAAACGCGAGGCCTACCAGCAGATGGGGCTTCTGCATCGTCGTGGTGTTCTTCTGTACGGCCCTCCGGGTGGCGGCAAGAGTCTCTTGATCGAAAAGCTTTGCAGCCAATACGTCAAGCAGGCCCGCATCCTAGTAATCCAACCCGAGATTGGTATCTCAACCCTTGGGGCCCTAAAGGCCTTGCTGAGCGACATGATGACGTTCTTTGTGTTCGAGGAGTTGACCTCCATCACATCGAACCCCGGAGAGGTTGCCAGCTTCTTGAACTTCATGGATGGGGTCAACGCGTGGGACTCGTGCTTGGTACTCGCCACAACCAACTATCCTGAGAAGTTGCAGGGGAATGTGGTGGATCGACCTTCAAGGTTCGATAGACTCTATCGCGTTGATAATCCTTCAGAGGAGGTTCGGCGAATTTATTTAGAGGCCAAAATTGGTCCCCAATTAGTTACGGACGAGTTAATCAATTTGACAAAAGGTTATTCAATAGCCTATCTAAAAGAGCTGGCAGTCTATTGGAAGATTTTCGAGGGCGATCCGGTCGACAAGGTACGGGAATTTGAAACCCGTAAGCGCCTCATTAAAAAAGAATTTGCCGAGAACAAGAGTGATATTGGGTTTTGATGACGCTCCAACGTACGAATGGTCTGGTGGTGAGATGTTTCGTGTGTAAGCGACGGGGACGTCTTGTTCAGAAGGCGAGGGGGTCAAAAGGTCAACCGGCCTATACGATGCTAGACAATGGACAGTACCTGTGTAGTGTTTGCCTGGAGCGTATCGATCAGCAAGTAAAAGCCGTTTGGAACTCCCTGATGAAAGAAGTTGGACGCGTACAAAAAGAAACTCACAGTAACTTAATCGTTCATTGTATACGCCTTAGCGTATAATGACTACTGACCCGGACCTTCGACCGGAGGGTGGTCTGATTGATCTGGACTATTCGGACTCTCGGGTCCGAATTGTCGTTCGGTGCTGGCCCGTCCCCAGTAGAGCATGCCGACCGCTCCCATGACGGCAGCAAAATCGGTACCGCCAAACGTTCCAAAAGTAATGCCCTGGATTGTGGCGCCCGAGACTAGCAGTTTGAAGGTCGCGACTACGAAGCCGACCACCAGAATCGTGAGGGTCACCGATGGCTTCTTGGTCTTGGGATTTGTTAGATAAAAGGTCATTTTGTCCAATTTGTGTCGATGTTCAATATTTGTGGACAGCGAGCTTTCCTGAACACTTAGTCGTAGCTGATCGCCACGGCCGCCAACAACAACATCGCCACCAGGAAGATCCAGCCCATAGGCCCTACTTAATGTAGGCCGTAATCGCCGCAACTAATGCGGCGAAAAAGCCCCCAATCACCGCAACCCACATCTTCCAGCGTCCCCGTTCCTTTTCACGATCTTGTATGATGTGGCGCTTGTCGTGAATGTGGCGCCATTCGGCCGCCTGTTCCGAATGATCCTTCAGGATTGCGATATCGGTGACCAAATGTGCCATGTGGTTAACCCTCAGCTCAGTAACGTCGTCACGGGTGTCCTTGATGTCCCGTTTCAATTCCTTGATGGCATCGTTTTGGTTGTCGAGTTTATCGAGAATGAGTAGTTGAATGGGGCTGGCGTCGGCAAGTTTATCGGGCATGGGTGGTCCTCATCCTTAAAGATTGCTACTGATTTGATTGGGAATTTTCGTTCCGTAAGTAGCCGGAACTACTGCCTCAAGAGCACCCCGAGGTCGAGCCACAATTCAAACACCTGTAACACGATCCGCTCCGCACCATGATGGAGCCGCATGACGGACAAGACGGCGCGTCCTGATCGTTCTGAAACGAGGTGGTGGCCGATGAGACCTCGGCGATTTCACCGACGTCTCGATCTTGTTTATCTCGAAGCAGAACGCCGATCTCAAACTGGTCCTGGGCATCCAGGAACTTTGTCGCGAGCCACCGGACAATATAGTCCACAACCGATTTAGCAAACGGAATCGATTGGTTAGGCGTAAACCCGGCGGGCTCAAACCTCATGTGCGATAGCTTCGCGACCAGATCGTGGAGCGGCACGCCATACTGGAGCGCCATCGACATCGTTATGGCAAAGGCATCGAGCAGGCCCGACATCGTGGAGCCCTCCTTGGCCATGACCAGGAAGATTTCGCCGGGCGACCCATCAGGATACATCCCGACCGTGACATAGCCTTCGTGGCCCGCAACACTGAATTTGTGCGTAATGGACTTACGTTCGTCCGGAAGCCTGCGTCGTTCCTGCGTCATGATACCCCCCTGTCAAAAATAGTGGGACCGGCGGTCAGGTTCGAACTGACATCTTCTCCCTAACAGGGGAGGCTCTCCATTGAGCTACGCCGGTCCCTGGGCTGGTTGTTTATTTAACGACGCTCCAGCCTATCCCGTCTTTGCGAGGAAGGACGAACCTTCAAAGAGTTGACCCGATTTCAATTTCAACCCCTACCATACTGCCTGGCACCCATCGGGCGCCTGTCTGTATGTACCTTCGAGCCCTCGGGTAACGGACCCATTCGGTCACTCGCTGCAAATTTGATGCTACCAGAGCCCAGGGGCGATGTCAAGTTCTTTGTGGTCAAAGTCCCAGCAGGCGCTTGGCCCGCAAGACACACTGGGTCCCCAGGACCTTGAAGTCCAGGTGGCCGACCTTCTCGGCCTTGATGAAGCCCCAGAGTTCCTCGTCAAAAGCGTCGCGGTACACCATGCCGAGGAGGGGCCCGATGTAGGAGCTTTGCCAGCCAGTACCTTTGGCATCCATGATCTTCTGTTTGCATTTCTCGATCCGACCCATCGTGATGTAGGTCTCGGCAAAGAGCTTCTCGAACTCCTGCGGGAACTTCAGGTTCACGGGCCCAAACTCCTTGGCGTTTTTCTCCTTGAACTCCTGCGTTACGATCTTGGCCCAGGTAATGCGGCCATATTGGTTCCGGTAGGGGGTGTCCCCATTGAACGCCTTGATGACGATACCCTCTCCAATCTTGTCGGGATCGTCAATCAGGAACTTGTTGCGCTGAACCATATCCCGGAGGGTCTGGAGGTCGGCCTCGGAGACGAGTGGACCCTCTAGTTTGCACAGCGGCACCACCTGCTCGATATCGAACTCCTTGAGCATCTCGACGCGGCGGTCGGGTCGGAAAAACAAGCCAGTGTTGAGATCCAAGATGTCGAAGGCATAGAACTTGTTCCAGGCGCTTTCGCGGTACCACCCGACGCTGTGTTTTACGAGCCACTCGCCATAGATGGTGGTGTTGGGGTATTTCGCGAAGAACCGGAGGAATCTGTCTTGATTGGCGTACATATAGGCCACGAGGCCCCGGAACTCGTGACCATCCCCGAGAACCTGACTGCGTTTAGCGGCCCTAAGGATACCGTCGTTATCGATCAAAATACTGGAATTCGCCCCATCGATCTTGGGCTCCAAAAAGATCTCCGGCATCTCCAGAAGCCCCTGGACCTCCTCGGAGTCCAGCCGCTCGATGTGCATGTATTTGAACCAATCGCTCATAGGAACCTCTAGGTTCGATCCTAGCGGAACCTCTGGCCAATGTCAAATTCCCCGCAATGGACAATACTGTTGCCACTAACCGACTCTTTTGGAAAGACAATTGGCCATTAGGGGCTTGACATCAAGTGGGCCTTACGGTACCGTAGAGCTATGGATCGGACACCGCGAGAGCTTTTCGAGCAACCGGCCCTTCAAATCCCGCTGGCCCCGCCCGACTGGGAGCCAACCGTTACGCCAGCGCCCCAGCCCGAACCCCGGGGTATCTGGGAAATCAACCTCACCGAAGACGAATAGGCTGCCCTAGAATTCGCCATAGGGGCAGGCCTGTGGTACCGTGGAGGTGTCGAAAGGAGCCTTTATGGTATCGAAGTTTAGGCAGTGGATTCTGGTCGGATTGGCTATGTTGCTCATTGGGGTCGCGGGGCTCCACCTGGCCCAAGGCAACTCCGAAGACCGCGATGTGAAGCCCCAGGCCCTCCAGGAATTCCGAACCCTTACCAACAGCGAGGACTTTCGGGCCCGCCAAAACGTCATCACGAGCAACCCTATTGTTTCGGTCGCGACATCC
>Ga0315289_10008717_pt1 | contig 14645 bp, 5 predicted proteins | sample YL17G11_40_MG_FD_203452 | JGI IMG/M metagenome (GOLD analysis project Ga0315289, IMG submission 203452) | Sediment microbial communities from Yellowstone Lake, YNP, Wyoming, USA - YL17G11_40 | ecosystem: Environmental > Aquatic > Freshwater > Lake > Sediment | place: USA: Wyoming | collected...
TGAGGAAGATAGTCTGCGTCCTGTCCTCATACCGGTGCGACAAGTAGTGGTACGGACCATGTAGAATCGGGTTTTTGGGGTCCTTGCACCGACACTTCGGACGACCACACCGGTTGCCGTGCATTCGGAGACTCCCCCGCAAAACAGGCGGCCAACTCCCCAGCCTTTTCAGCAGCTCCTCGCGTTCCTTCAGCAACTCAGCATAGGACGGTTTGCTCTTCACACGAAGCAGTATATCATGCTTCGGAAAAAAGTCAAGAAAAAAATCAAAAAAACGCAAAAATCTCATCGCCCACCACCCGAGACTGAGGCCATACGCGCCGTGGCACATTGTCATTGCCTTCCCCGTGCGTTTCTGGTATCATTTTGGGTGTCTCTCCTGGGGGCGAGCGGTGTGGATGTGGGTCGAATGTGCGGGCTTCGCGCCGACCTAAGGAAAGGCTTGTCGCTCTGCGGACGCGGATTGAGTGATGACCTGATGGTGCATGGCGTCTTGCGCCGTCAGAGGAAAGTTCAGGAGGTTTTTGGCGCCTCGTCAACAACCCTGGCTGTTTCTGGTTCCTCCTGCGGCATAATGGCGTCCGTGGTTCGCACCTGCGGTCAGAAAGCGACTGACGAGCAAAGCCTATGCGGATAGCTCACGAAATTTCAATTTGGGCGATTGTACTCACCTGCCTGACGGCGGCCACGGGATTCGCGAGCGATGTGCTCATCAGCGAATTCATGGCGTTCAACAACTCAATCCCCGACGGTGACGGCAACTTCTCGGACTGGATTGAGCTTTACAACCCGACCGACCACACCGTGAATCTGAAAGGCTGGTATCTGACCGACGTTCGTGAGAACCGCACGAAGTGGCCGTTTCCCGACGTGAGTATTCTGTCTGGGGGATACCGGCTGGTGTTTGCGTCCGACCAGGAAGTCACTGATTACGTTGACCAAAAGGGGTACCTGCACACCAACTTCGCGCTGAACGGGGATGGTGATTACCTCGCTCTCGTGAAAAAGAGTGGCTCGACTACCACTGTAGTGCAGGAGTTCTATCCGACTTTCCCGCGGCAGTTGGAAAACGTGTCGTACGGCATCAGCAATGTGACGGCCGCATCCGACACGGTTCTAATCCGTTCCGGAGCGGCGGTTCGTTACCATGTGCCAACGGCAGAAGACGCGGCGGTTGACTGGACCTCGCCCGACTATGATGACTTCGGCTGGACAAGCACGGTGACTCTCCCCGCCGCGGGCCTTGTGATTACCGAGGTGGGCACTGGACCCGTGAACTGGGTCGAAGTCCAGAACGTCTCTTCGGGTCAGGTTAACACGTCGGGGTGGTTTGTAGCCGTCAACGACGCTTCAGCGACCTACATCAACGACGTGCTCGGCATGGTTTGGAATTTGCCGGCCTCGGTCGCGGCGGGCCAGACGCTTTACCGGACTGACTCAGTCAACGACAACTATTGGGGGACGGACGTCCCCTGGAACGAGGGCGGACCGGGATGGGCGGCGATTGTGGACGACGCAGGCGTTGTCGTGGACTTCGTCGTGTGGGGCTATACCGCGGCGGAAATTGCGACGTTCGACGTAAGCGTCAACGGCTTCGATGGCATCAAAATTGGCGGCGAATGGCGCGGGGAGCCTATCCCGGCGTACCAGGCGGAGGAATCGCGCATCGTCGTGGTTACCGACGACCCGGCGAGCGAGTACGACTGCGCGCAGTTCTTGAGCGAAATCTACGGCCCGTCGTCGTCCGTCGAGACGGTCAACGTTCTGGTGGATATAGGGGCGTCGTGGCGGTACTTCAAGGGGATGGAGCCTCCTTCCGACCCAGTTGATGGGTGGGCTAAACCGGATTTTGATGATTTGAGCTGGCCTGTCGGCCCGACGGGAATTGGCTACGGGGACGACGACGATGCGACTCTCCTCGACGACATGAGGGGTAGGTATGTCTCGGTGTTCTGCCGGAAAGAATTCCAGGTTACGGACGTTGGCTCCATAGAAAGTGTTGTCCTGAAGGTCGCTTACGACGACGGTTTTATAGCCTACCTTAACGGGGACGAAGTCGGCAGGGAAAACATGGGTGAGCCGGGGGAGGTCTTTACGTATAGTAATGTTTCGAGGGATGGCGTAGGGGCCCTTCCTGAGTCGGTAACGATCGCGGTTCCTAAAACGTTCCTGCGCGAGGGGCGAAATGTCCTGGCAATTCAGGTCCACAACCAGGACGTCAGTAGCTCAGACCTTTCGATGATTCCGGCGTTGATGAGCAGGCGCGTTCGAAACGGAGACGGGGGGACGGCGGGGCCCTTTGCCGGGGACAAGAGCGACCTGCTTGGCGCGAATCTGGTGATAGCGTCTTTGCAGGACAGCAACGGCGCCTGCTTTGGGGACCGCCTGTGGTGGAACGAGACTCTGAGCGCGCCATTGATTCTACACAGCGCCCATCTTGTCAAGGCTGACAATTGGGGATGGTTAGAGGGTGACGCAACGATGGGCGGGCCAATCTGGGACGTGGATGTTGCGGATGACCTCCTCGACCTCGTCAACGTTTCTGGTGGGCAGGTCACGATGTTCAATCCCACTCCCGGCTACGAAATCAGCGGTGATGCGGCAGCGACGAGTGGCGACGCAGTCGCGTGGTGTAACAACCGAATCGCCGTGGCGACCTGGACAACCTCTCAGGGCTTCGACAACGGGGACACCGCTGGCTCGGACCGGATTTTCTTCGCGGCTCCTCGACCTGTCCTCGGCAACATGACCGACGACGGAACGCGGTTTCTCAGAAACGCGCTTGCGAGCCTGTACACGCCGAAGTCCGGGATTACGCTGAGACGACTCGGCGGTTCGGACCGTAATATGGCGGCTGACTTTGAATGGGCGTGGTCTGATACAAAAGGGGAACAGAATCCGGGACTGACCCTCCCGTTTACGAGCACGACTCTCCCGGCCATCACGGGCATCGGCTTCAGCGAGAAGCAATCGCCCCTTGCCAACGCTATCCAGACAGACGTGGCGGATGCTATGCTGAGCATCAATTCCTCGCTCTGGACGCGTTTGGCGTTCAAGGACGACGACGTGTCGCCGAGTGTGGCTGGGTTGAAGTTGCGAATGAAATACAACGACGGGTTCGTCGCCTATTTGAACGGGGTGAAAGTCGCGCAGTTTAATGCGCCTGCGACTCTCGCGTGGAACTCCGGGGCAAGCGCCAGCCGCCCGGACTACGCGGCACTCATTTTCCACGATTTTGACATTACTTCCTTCCTGAGCGCCTTGCAGGAAGGGACCAACGTACTTGCAGTTCAGGGCCTGAACGTCAGCGCCAGCGACGATGATTGTCTTATTCTGCCTGAACTCATCGCCAGGAATGACCCGGAGGCGCCGCGATACATGACTACGCCCACCCCTGAAAAGCCAAACGTTCCAGGCGCCATGGGCGTGGTCGCAGACACGAGATTCAGCGTTGACCGCGGGTTTTTCAGCGTCCCATTTCAGGTGGAGATTAGCACCGATACGAGCGGTGCAGAAATCCGCTACACGACGCATGGGAGCGGGCCGACTGCTACCTACGGAGAGGTTTACAGTGGCCCTGTCACGATAAGCGGGCAGACTGTCCTGCGAGCGGCGGCATTCAAGCCGGGGTATATCCCGACCAACGTGGACACTCAGACCTATATTTTTCTTGGGGACGTTCTGAACCAGGGCAACTCGCCGCCCGGCTATCCGTCCCTCTGGAAAGATGGCGGCGGCACCAAACCCGCCGACTACGAGATGGACCCCGAAATCGTAGGTTCTGCCGAATACTCGCCCCTGATGAACGACGCCTTGACGGCGATCCCGTCAATGTCCATAGTGACGGATAAGGCCAACCTGTTCGATTTCGCAACCGGTATCTACATGAATCCGGAGGGGAGCGGCGTGGCATGGGAGCGAGCGGCGTCGGTCGAGCTGATAGACCCCGCCAATGCCGAAGAATTCCAGATTGACTGCGGGCTTCGGATTCAGGGTGGGGCGAGCCGCTTACCTGTTAAAAGCCCCAAGCACGGTTTCCGGCTTCTGTTCAAGGGCGAGTACGGTGCCAAGAAACTCAGATTCGCTCTCTTCGGACAAGACGCTGTGGACGAGTTCGATACGGTCATTCTCCGCTCAGGGTTCAACAATAGCTGGGTTCACTGGGCAGGCGAGCAACGCCCCCGCGCACAGTACGCCCGTGACCGGTTTGCCAGGTACACTCAGTTGGCGATGGGGCAGCACTCCTCACACGGCCGATACGTGCACCTGTACCTCAACGGGATGTACTGGGGCGTTTACGACCTGTCCGAGCGGCCAACGGCGCCGTTCATGGCAGCTTACTACGGTGGCGACAAGGAGGACTACGACACCCTTAACAGCGGCTCCGTCCGCGACGGCGACAGAGTTGCATGGGACACCATGATGGCCATGGCGAACGCGGGGCTTGCCGGGTATGCCGAGTACCAGGGCATTCAGGAATACCTCGACGTGGACAACCTGATAGATTTCATAATCACCAATCATTACGGTGGAAACCACGACTGGGACGACCACAACTGGTACGCGGGTAGCAAACGCGAACAGGGGGCCGGGTTCAAGTTCTTTTGCTGGGATTCGGAACGGACCCTCGAGGGGGCGAACGATAACACCCTCAGCGTCAACAACAACGACAAACCGTCGCGCCTTTATCAGCAGCTTCGCCAGAACGCGGAGTTCCGCATTCGTTATGCAGACCACCTGCACCGGCATTTCTTCAACGATGGCGCCTTGACTCCGGGGGCAGCGATTGAGCGCTGGAGGACGATTTCAGGTCAGATTGACGTGGCGGTCATCGCTGAGTCGGCACGCTGGGGGGATTATCGTCGAGACGTGCATCCGTGGAGCAGCGGCCCGTACGAGCTATACACGAAGTACAACCACTACGACGTCGAGCAGTCGCGCCTCATAAACGATTACTTTCCAAGTCGCTCAGACGTTGTTCTCCAGCAGTACCGGAATGCCGGTCTGTATCCGAGCACCGCCGCCCCCGCGTTCAAGGTCAACAATCGGTATCAGCACGGCGGCCTGTTCACGTCCGGCGACCTCCTTGCAATCAGCGCCACCTACCCGGTCTATTACACTACCGACGGGAGCGACCCGCGATTGCCGGGGGGCGCCGTTTCGCCGACTGCGAAGCTTTACAGCACTGGCATTCCGCTGGTGGAGAATGTGATTATCAAATCGCGCATCATCAATGGCAACCAGTGGAGCGCGTTGAACGAAGCGATTTTCGTGCTTCGCGCTCCTTCGACTTTGCGCATTACCGAAGTCATGTACAACCCGGGACCCGCCGACGTGTGGAGCAGCTTCACCGACCCCGACGATTTTGAGTTCATAGAGGTGCAGAACACGGGAACCAGGACAATCGGGCTGGCGGGAGTCATGTTCACCGACGGCATTAGCTTCGATTTCACGACGGGAAGCGTTGCCCGCCTCGCACCCGGCGAGTGCGTTGTGGTCGTGAAGAACCTCGACGCGTTCCGCGAGCGATACGCAAACTGGCAGGATATGAACATCGCTGGCGAATACGAGGGAAGCCTCGAGAACAACGGCGAACGAATAGAGCTGCACGACGGGGTCTCGAAGTCAAATCTGGCTTTCAGTTACGAGGGCTCCTGGTACTGGGCGGCAGATGGAGTCGGCTTCTCTCTCGTCCCGGTTGACCCGGACGTTCCGGACGAACCCAGCAGCAAGGAGTTCTGGCGGGTATCAGCTTATCGTTACGGCTCTCCGGGCGAGCCGGACGCCATGCCGACAACGCCCGAAATCGTGGTGAACGAGGTGCTGACCCACACCGAATTTCCGGAGGCCAACCGAGTAGAACTGCACAACCCGACGGGAACGACGGTGAACCTCGATGGCTGGTGGCTCAGCGATGATGCCGGAGAACCGCAGAAATACATGATTCCTCCGGACACTGTAATCGAGGAGTACCTGACGATTCTGGAAGACGACGACCAGGCCCCCGAGAACCCCATCGCACCGGAATGCTTCGGCGTGGCCTTTACGTTAAGCCCCCGCGGTGGGCTTCTCTACCTGCACTCGCCTGACCTCAGGTATCGGCACGGGTTCACATTCGAGGCAGCGGAGAAGGGGGTTAGCTTCGGACGCTATGTGACCGCCTCCGGCGTGGAGCGTTTCCCCGCCCAGACTGAGGAAAGCTTCGGCTCTCCGAACCCGGGCCCGAGAATCGGGCCGGTTGTGATAAGCGAGATTATGTATCACCCCCTCGACACCGACGACGAATTCATGGAGCTGGCAAACATTTCTGGCTCGGCCGTTCGGCTGCATGTGGCGGAGAGTCCTGGCGACACCTGGAAGGTCAGCGGAATAGGGTTCGCGTTCCCGCCATACGTTGAGCTTCTGCCAGGCGGCCACGTGCTGCTCGTCCGAGACACCATATCGGCGAGTGAGTTTCGGGCCAAGCACGGTATCGCGGCGGACGTCGAGATTTTCAATTACAGCCGCGCTCTCGACAACGCCGGCGAGCGGATAAGCGTGGAAAAGCCCGTCCCCGGGGAGGACGGCGAAGTCCTTTACGTCGTCGTGGATGAGGTCGAGTACGACGATGAGGCTCCGTGGCCAACCCAGGTGGACGGACTGGGTCCGTCGCTCGAGCGAGTTGATTTGACCAGTTACGGCAACGATGTCGCTAACTGGAAAAGAAGCCCTTCGGCTGGTGGGACTCCGGGCTGGGATGCGAGCAGCCTCGACGGAGACGGAGACGGCATGCCCGACGGCTGGGAAGAAAAGCATGGGCTAAATCCGTTGGTTGACGATGCCGCTGGCGACGCTGACAGCGACGGTCTCAGCAACCTCGACGAGTACCGAAACCGTACTGACCCGGAGGACTCCGATAGCGACGACGACGGTGTTTCCGACGGAGCGGAAGTGAACGTGCACGGGACGCACCCCACCAATCCCGATAGCGATGACGACGGATACAGCGACGGAGACGAGCTGACAGAAGGCCAGAGCGACCCGCTCAACTCGGGTTCAGTTCCGCCAGACAACGACAGCGACCGAATTTCGGACATCAAGGACCCGGACGACGACAATGACCGCATGCCTGACGATTGGGAAAGGCAGTATCCGGGTCTCAACCCGACGATAAGCGACGCCAGTCAGGACAACGATGGTGACGGTCAACCGAACTATGCCGAATATCTTGCGGGAACAAGCCCGCTCAACCCGTCATCCGTTTTTGCGGCAAAGGAAATCGTAGCGGTGCCGGATGAGGTTACGCTGGAATGGAGTTCAACGCCGGGGAAGACGTACCGGATATGGCGGAGCGACGACCTCGCCACCTGGACGCCTGTGTCCGGGGATATCCCCGCCGACGCTCAGACCGCGACTACGAAGTGGGCGATTTCCATTGCGCCTGGTGAGAGGCGAGCTTATTACCGCGTAGAACTGTTGGCGGACTGACGTCATCTGCTACGCTTCGACCGGTGCCCGCGCGGTCACTACCCCAAGCGGGAGGGCATTTTCACAGCCAGTGGCCGAGGAGGATTGACGACAATATCATCGTCGTAACTCATGAACTGCACTGCCCGCCGAGCTTATTCTGCGCGACCTGGTGACCGTCGTTTTCATCAGCCCCGTCGAGTCACTTCGAGGTAGGACACGCCAGTTGTCTTTCCTTCCGCGTCCACCCACGCCTCAAGTCGAGTTTTCCCGGCGCTGAGCCGGATGGGGTCGAACGTGCACGAGCTATCTCCTTTTCTCACTGGCTGGCTCAGGGAGACCTCGGCGAGCTTGAAGAGGGCCACCGCCTGGAACGCCAATCGCTCGAATAGCAACTTCATCTGGTAGTTTCCCGCCCGAGCGATTTCAACCTCCCAGTAGCCCAGCGAGTTGGCATCCCAGCCGGCGCGTGGTCCTCGCCAATCCTGTCGAGTCAGGGTGGTCGGGTTCTCGAACTCAGTGCCCAGATAGATTCTGGGTGGCTCAAATCCGCGTGTGGTTGACACCTCCCGAAACCATTTCTCGCAGCCCTCGCGCATTCTCGCAACCACATCAGGATGCTCGACGGCAACGTCTTTCTCCTCGCCCCGGTCGGCGAGGATGTCGTAGAGTTCGTTCTCGCCGACGAGCTTGTAGCGCTGGGAACGAGCCGCACAATTGCGGTAAAGCTCCGGCACGTCGCCACGATGCCACTGGAAATAGAGCGTTCGGTCTGGCCACACGATGCTCTCTCCTCGCAGGAGCGGCAGCAAGCTCATACCGTCCAGCGCCAGCCCGCGGGGCTTCCCTACCCCGCATGCGTCGAGGAGCGTCGGGAGGATGTCAATGTGCGCTGCAATTCGGTCAACCTTCCTGCCCGCTGTCAGTTTCGCCGGCCACCGGATGAAAAGCGGAACGCGGATGCCCCCTTCGTACACGTCCCCCTTTCTCCCGCGCATTCCGCAGTTATAGCGGTTCTGCTGCGGCCCGTTGTCGGTGAGGAAAATGACGATTGTGTTTCCGTCGAGGTCGAGTTCGCTCAGTCTATGGAGCAGGCGTCCAACGTTCTCGTCAAGGTTGGTGACCATCCCGTAAACTCTCGCGGTCGTTTCATCAAGCCCCATAGCCTTGTACGGCGATACGTACGCCTCGTCTATTTGCAGGGGGGTATGGGGCGCATTCGTCGAGAGGTACGCGAAAAAGGGATGCTCGCGATTCTTTTCGATAAACTGAGTCGCGGCGTCGGTGAAGACGTCGGTGCAGTAGCTCTTGTGCTTCTCCGGCTTGCCGTTGTGGTACAGAATGGGGTCGAAGTAACTGTTGCCGGGGGGGTCGGACGGCTGGCCGATTCCTCCCCCTTTGTGAACGAGAGACTCCTGAAAACCTTGGTCAATGGACCGCAACGGATAGTTGTCGCCGAGATGCCATTTTCCGAATATCCCCGTGCGATAGCCCGAAGCCCCGAGAATCTCGGCAATCGTCACCTCGTCGGGATACATCATCGAGCGGCCCAGATAAGTGTCCACGACGCCCGTTCGGTAATTGTACCGCCCGGTCATGAGGCTGGCTCGCGTCGGCGAGCAGACGGGGCAAACGTAGAAATGCGTGAATTCGACGCTTTGGTTTGCAAGCCGATCGAGGTTGGGGGTCCTGATTTTTTCGTTACCGTGGCAGCCGAGGTCGCCATAGCCCTGGTCGTCGGTTATGACCAAAACAACGTTCGGGGGTTTTTCAGAAGACGCGGCGCCGCCGCGCGCCAAATGGGGGAGAACCAGCGTCGCAGCCCCGCCCGCCGTTAGCCTCATGAACTCCCTTCGGGTCAGGGGACCTCCGCGATTTCTTCGCGCTTTGCTTCGATTCACGTCCTTCATCCTTTTCGTGGCTCCTCTCCAGCGGTCTCTTCGACAACTCGCGCTTGTCCACCGTCCCTGCGGTCGGGTCCGCCAGACTCAAGGTGCCATCACATTTCGCCCCCGCTGCAAATCAAAAAGATGCTGAGAAATCCGGGCGGTGGCGTATCCATAGACCACCAGCTAAAGCAGGTGGCTAAGAGCGATGCGGGCTGGAAGCCCGCAGCCGGCTTCACTCGGGGCTTGTTCTCGGTGTCAACCGCCCCATCGAGGCGCATCTGTCGCGGACGCCACGAGTACACCTAAAACACCGCCACACCCTACGGTAATCCCTCAGTTATGGGTGCACAGAACCATTTTGAAAAGCCGTGAGACCATGCCTGCAACACAGTGGCACCCCGCCTTCGGCGGGACCCGTGGAGGATCATGGGCAAGATGCCCATGCCACCGCCTCGCCTTCGGCGGGGTCCCGTGCGGACGGCACCCGCGCCTCCGCCCGAGAGTGAGGGGTTACACCCTGCGGATGGATGGCCTTGCTGGCGGCCGCAAACGTGTGAAATAATAACACGGAGACGCGGTCTTTTCACCGATTCCGTGCTCCGTGTTAGTGTCGAGAAAGACGGCGGGGAGGATAAGTCCGGTCGTCGGAACCCGAGGCTCTATGCACACACTGAATGCTGCGCGTAGTCCCACGCAGCAGTAACGATTGGAAGAACAATGAGAACCATCTTATCAAGACAAATGAAGCTGTTTGGATTGCTTGTGTTGACCGCGGCCACAGCCGCTTCCTCCGAGGAGGGCGGTAGCCGGCTTGTCCCGCAAATCGTGGGGCCATGGCGGACAATCGCCAGCGACCCGGACCTGGGGGAATTGACCGACCCGACCCAGCAGCCGGTTGATTTCTCAATCTGGCTGGCGGGGGACGGTTCCTGGCAACTCTGGTCGTGCATCCGGCGGACAAAATGCGGCGGGAAGACGAGGCTGTTCTATCGCTGGGAGGGGAAGAGCCTCACCGACGAGAACTGGCGGCCAATGGGAATCGCCATGCAAGCGGACGCCAGGTTTGGCGAGACGCCCGGTGGGCTTCAGGCCCCGCACGTCGTGAAAATTGGGGGGCTATACCACATGTTCTATGGCGACTGGGTGAACATCTGCCTCGCCGTCAGCAAGGATGGCAAGACCTTCACGCGGCGCCTCAACGATAAAGGAATCGCCGGGATGTTCGCGGAAGGGCCTGACGCCAACGCGCGCGACCCGATGGTCATCCGGGTCGGAGAACTCTGGCACTGTTACTACACCGCGTTCCCCGAAGGGAAGGGGGCCGTCTTTTGCAGAACCTCCAGTGACTTGAGGAAGTGGAGCGACTCTAAAGTCGTGGCTTTTGGGGGAGAGGTGGGCACGGGGCCGACCTCCGCGGAGTGCCCATACGTGGTACATCACTCAGGCAACTATTACCTTTTCCGCACGCAGCGCTACGGGCCAGCGGCGCGGACAAGCGTTTACCGCTCTAAAAACCCGCTGGACTTCGGCGTCGAGGACGACAGGTATTTCGTTTGCACGTTGCCGACAGCCGCCCCGGAAATCATTTTTCACGAGGGGGAGCACTACATCGCCGCCCTTCTTCCAAGTCTAAAAGGAATCCAGATCTCGCGGCTCAAGTGGATTCCGGAACAATGACATTGGGGGAAGTCCCTGGGCGCGGCAGCCGCTCGACAGCGAGAGCACAACAGGGCGGGCGTGCCGGGTTTGGAGCGCGGTCTCTCGAGAAATCTGTGCGGCACTCCCCGGTCAGTCCGCGAAGCTTCTTCAGATTCAGCCGACTGGGAAACGAAGCGGGAGGGATGAAGGCGCGGCGAGTTTGAACGGGAAGCCCTGAAGAGACCGACCCGAGGCAGTCAGCAGGTGTTTGCTACTCGTGTCGGAGAGCTTCAATCGGGTCCATGTTTGCGGCACGGGACGCGGGGTAAAGACCGAAAATCACTCCGATAGCCACCGAAATCCCGAAGGCGAGTATCAGAGACCAGAGAGTTATGATTGTGCGCATATCCGCAAAAAGTGTCACAAGTAACGGAATGACCACACCGAATATCAATCCGAGGACTCCGCCCCCTGCCGAAAGAACGACCGTCTCCACCAGGAACTGAAGGATTATGTCTTTCCTCTTGGCTCCGAGGGCCCGGCGAATGCCAATCTCCCTCGTTCGCTCGGTAACGCTGGCGAGCATGATGTTCATAATTCCAATCCCGCCGACGAGCAACGAGATGGCGGCTATGGAACCGAGGACGACGCTGAAAATCCTCTTGGTCTTCTGCGCTTGATGGAGCAGGTCCAGCGGGACAACGATTTCGTAGTCAACCTTCTTGTGAAATCTCTTCAGGAGCTGCCGAATGATTTTGGCCGTCGTGGGGACATTCTTGACATCGTTCACTGTGACGGTTATCTGCCGGAGCTCGACCCTCTCGACCTGGAAGGTGCCCGAAGTTATTCTCACGTTGATGTCGCTGTATCTTTCGCGTGCAGTGGTCAGAGGTATGTAGATGTCGAGATTCAAATCGTCGGCGGACCCCTTTTTCAGAGTGGCTCTTTGTTCCATGACCCCCACGACTCGATAGTAGTCCGGACCGACCTTCACTGCCCTCCCGAGGGGGTCCATGTAAGTGAAGAGTTTCTTGGCGATCCCTTCGCCTAAGGCGCAGACGTTGTTCTTCCTCGCCATGTCCGTGAAAGTCAGAAAGTGCCCACGCGCCACGTGAAAGTTGGCAATGTCCGGATACCAGGGCACCGTTCCGACGATCTGAGAGGTGACTCGCCGTGCCCCGAAATAAACATCTTTGTCCATCCTTTTCATGGGCACGACCACTTTCACCGCCGGAATCGTCGTGGCAATGCGCTCGGCGTCTTTGTAAGTCAGCCCGTAATTGATGAGGCGGCCTCGCTCGACGTTGGCGACTTCCTCCTCCGGGGGCTTAATGCTCTTGATGATGATATTGTCACGTCCCAAAAGCTTGAGTTGCTGCTGTGCTTCCCAGCCGGCACCTTCGCCGATGCTCAGCATCGCAATCACGGAGCATACGCCAAAAATCACCCCCAGAGCGGTCAGGATAGAGCGCATCTTATGGAGCATAAGGCTCTTTAAGCCGACTTTGATAGTTGTGGTTACGCGAAAAGGAATCATGTTCGAAGTTCCTTAGCTGCCGGCAGGGGGACTGTCCGCTGTCCCTATTCTGCCTTCGTACCTCCATCCACGAGCCACCCGTCGTTCAGCCGGACAACCGAACGGGCATGAGCGGCGACTTTCTCGTCGTGGGTGACCATGAGAATTGTCTTTCCCTGTTCGTTGAGGCGCGACAGGAGCAACAGAATCTCGGCCCCGGTAGCAGAATCGAGGTTTCCGGTCGGCTCATCGGCGAGAATAATCAGCGAGTCGTTGACGATTGCCCGCGCGATGGCGACCCGCTGCTGCTCTCCACCGGAGAGTTCCGCGGGTCTGTGCTTCAGTCTTCCTCCGAGTCCGACCTGCTCGGCGAGTTTCGTGCTTCGCTCCTTGCACTCAGCGGGCGATGCCCCCTGGTAAACGAGGGGCACCTCAATATTCTCCAGCACCGACAACTGCTGAATCAGATTGTACGACTGGAATATGAACCCGAGCTTTTTGCTCCGGATGTCCGAAAGCTCGTCGTCCGAAAACTGGGAGACATCCTGGCCGCCGAGGTAATAGGAACCCGAAGTAGGTCTATCGAGACACCCAAGCAAATTCAGAAGCGTGGATTTTCCCGACCCGGAGGGTCCCATAATGGCGGCGAAATCGCCCTCGTTGAAGGCGAGGGTTATCCCCCTGAGCGCCTCGACTGCCACACCACCGAGAAAGTAGGTCTTCTTCAGGTCAATGACTTCTGCGATTTTGTCTGGCATGGTGGCTCATTGCTCCCCTGATGGCGGCCTCGTCCGTCGTCCAGGCCCACCCGATGGGCCTCCCTCGGACCTTCCTTCCGAACGCGGGCCTCCCGGAGACACTCCCTCAGGACGGGGTCCTCCGCGGAACGTGCCCTGCCCGGGTGCGGCCTGCCCTTCCTGGCCCGCTCCGGGTCTTCTCATCTGGCGGCCAATATCTCTCATCCTCTCGGGACTCAAGTTGTCCCAGTCTATTTTTTCCGTTACGCCCGCCTCTTTCAACCGCTGTTCGATTTCTTGTTTCCGTTCGGGGGTGAGGCTCTGGAGAAAAGCCTTCATTTTTTCCTGCATGTCGGCTGACATTTCTCGTGGAGCTTCTCCACCTGGCCTTGTGGCTTCTCCGCCCGGCTTCGTGGCCTCCTGGCCCGGCGTGGGGGCCCCTTCACCCGGCTTGGGGGGGCCGGCGGGCTGCTCTCGCTGTGGCGTCTGCTCCTTTGCAGTCTCGGCCTTCGCCGGTTTTTGGGGCGATATTTCTCTTTCCATGGTGGTGGGGGCGTAGGTGAGGACTTTGTCATTTTCTCTGAGGCCAGACTTAATCTCGACATAGTTATCGTTCGACAAGCCTACCTGGACCGGTGTGGGCACCATTTTCGACCCCTTCGCCACGTAGCAGACCTCCTTCTCGCTGCGGACCGTCACCGCCTGCGTCGGGACGTACAACACGTCCTTCAGGTCAGCGACGATGATCTCCGCCTTGGCGGTCATGCCCGGTTTCAGGGCGTCAGCCTTATCGTCAACGACGACGGAGGTCGTATAGACTGTGAGGTCAGGGTTCATCCACCGTTCCCCGGCATCGGGGAGAATGGCAACCTTTTCGACGTGCCCACGAAGGGTCAAACCGGGGAGCGCCTCCACACTGATTGTAGCTTGTTGGCCTGCCTTGATAATGTCCCTGACGGATTCGTGAACCTTGACGTCCACTTTCATCGTCGAGACGTCCGGGAGCTCGATAAGCTTCTGCCGCTCGTAAACCTTCTCTCCCTCTGCGATAAGGCCGCTGCTTCTCATGAACCTTTCGCCTGAGCTGGAGGCATAAACGACAAGACCCGGCTGCGGTGCTTTGATTGTCGTTTTGGCCAACTGGTCCTTTAGCTTGGTCTGCCTCGTCTTCTGCATCCCAAAGGTCGCCTTTTTGGCCTCGAGGTCTGCTTGTGCCTGGGCAAACTGGGAGGCAGCCCTCCGTTTTGCCCTCTCAAGCTCCTTCTCGGACTCGTTGTAATCGGCGGTGAACTTTGTGAGCTGCTTCTTGTGGTCGTATTGCTCGAGGAGCTCTTTGGCTTTCTCGGCCTGGCTGAGGGCGATTTGTGCTACTTCGTAATCGTATTGTGCCCTCTTGAGGTCCATTTCGGTGACGTACTG
>Ga0315289_10008718_pt1 | contig 14645 bp, 20 predicted proteins | sample YL17G11_40_MG_FD_203452 | JGI IMG/M metagenome (GOLD analysis project Ga0315289, IMG submission 203452) | Sediment microbial communities from Yellowstone Lake, YNP, Wyoming, USA - YL17G11_40 | ecosystem: Environmental > Aquatic > Freshwater > Lake > Sediment | place: USA: Wyoming | collected...
TTAGTCATCCCAAATCTTCCAAGGAGGATTTCCTGAATTCCACAAAGCCTCTAATTCTCTTTTATCTCTTAAGGTGTCCATTGGTTTCCAAAATCCATAATGTCTATATGCTACAAGCTGCCCGTCCTTTGCTAAGTTTACCAAAGGCTCCCTCTCCCAAAAAGTTTCGTCTCCCTTAATATGCTCAAATATTTGAGGCTCTAAAACAAAGAATCCTCCATTTATCCAAGCCTTATCCCCTCTTGGTTTTTCCTCAAATGATATAATATTATCTCCCTCATCCAAATTTATGGCTCCAAATCTCCCAGGAGGTTGAACTGCAGTAATGGTAGCATATTTACCATGTTTTTTATGAAATTCCAAAAGTTCCTTTATATTAATATCTCCTACCCCATCTCCATAAGTCACCATAAACCTTTCTTTTCCAATATATTTTTGAACTCTCTTTATTCTTCCACCTGTCTGAGTATTGAGTCCTGTATCTAGGAGAGTAATCTTCCATGGTTCGCAATTGGAATTATGTACATCAATATGGTTATTCTCTAAATCTATCGTTACATCACTATTATGAATAAAATAATTAGCAAAGTATTCCTTTATCATATATCCTTTATAGCCAAGACAAATAATAAAATCGTTAAATCCAAAAGAGAAATAAATCTTCATAATATGCCAAAGAATTGGTTTTCCACCTATCTCTATCATAGGTTTAGGTCTTAAATCAGTCTCTTCACTTAATCGTGTTCCAAAACCACCTGCTAAAATAACTACCTTCATTTTGTCCTCCTTAGCACAATGGGAATTACTCCCTTTAAATCTTGAATAGTGTAAATTTCACTTTCCTTTTTAACTTCTGCCTTTCTAACACTATTTTTCCTATTAACAAATATAAATTTCATTTTTGCTTGCTTAGCAAACTCTAAATCTTCTTGTCCGTTCCCAACAAAGATGCAATTATTCAAATCATCATACTTATTATATATCTTATTTGAAATTAAAGTAGATGGCTTCCAATACTCCTTACCAAAATCATCTAATACAAATATATCATCAAAATATTTCTCTACTTTCAAACTATTGATTTTTTTCCTTTGTGTTTCAGAATCTCCATTTGTAATTAAAACTAAGCTATTATCCAAAGCCCTTATATGTTTTAAAACATCTAAAACTTCCGAATAAAGCATTAACTTTCTTTTTGCATTTCTATAAACATTTATGAGAAGGAGCACGTTTATCGAAATTCTATTCTTGTCCACAAAATCATCAAATACCTTTGTGCTCCCTCTTTTAAATATTGATACAAAATCTAAATAACTTTTAATACAATCTATCCCATAATTATCCCGAATAAATTGAGCAACTGCCCAAAAACCCTGATAAATATATATCTTTTCAGGATAAAGGGTATCATCCAAATCAAAGAGAAGAATCATTTTCCTCCAAAAGCTCCCTACTATTTCTATACACAGCCTCATCAAATCTTGACATAACCAAACCTTCAGTGTAACCCTTGCCAACTACGTTATCCAACTTGCCATCATTAAGTAAAACTCTTATATATTTCACAAAATTTGCTCCTGCATGATAAGACAAGGGATACCCTCCTCCAAAACATGCATTAATTTCTGTATAGAATCTTTCTTTAGTTTCTCTATTATAAAAACATTGAATATTTACGGGACCAAGTGGTTTAAACTTTTTCGCAAATTTCTGAGCATCATGAAATAGCTCCGGATACTTTACAGTAATACCTCTTTCTACCTCTCCTCCTCTAACCTTGAGTCTCCTTCTTTGAACAGCAAATATCAACCGTCCTGCTCCGTCACCAAAAAGATCAATTTTAATCTCTTCCCCAGGAACATACTTCTGCATAATTATCGGTAAGATCCCATTTAGAGTATAGAAACTCAAGCCAATCCAAATCAAGACATTTTATAATACCTCGGCCAGCAGAGCCAAATCTAGGCTTCAATATAGCAGGAAAAATATTACTTGGAATTTGATTTTCCATTAATTTCCTATCCTTTAAAAGCAAAGTTTCAGGAGTAGATAAACCTGCTTCTTTATAAAATTTATATGTAGCATACTTAACGGCAGCGGTTCTCACTGATGAATATGAGGATAATAAAACCACTGTTCCAATCTCAGAGAATCTTTCCTTCTCCCTTGCTAAAATTGGAAGCTCGGGATCAATTAAAGATACAAGGATATTTATATGCTCTTCTTTACATATGTTTAAAAGTGCATTTATATATTCATCAGGCTCATCAACAACGCGAGGCACAATAAATACTTTTTTTACAATATACAAAGAAGGAACAGTTGGATCAGAATCAGCTACAAAAATTATAAAACCTTTACTTTTAAAGAAACTTATTAATTCCACTCTTCTTCCTGCTGAAGTAAAAAGCACCTTTAAATCTCTATTCATATAATACCAATCTCCTTAAACTATATTATCTATAAATAACAGTTAAATTATACTTATACATCTATAAACTTCAATTTGTTCTTCATTTACTTTTATAACCCTTCGGGCACTTCAACCACTATTTAATAGCCATGAAAATTTTATCTTTTTTCATTTTTCCTCGTCTCTTGCAATTTCATCAGTTTCTCTATCCGCATACAAACCTTCACCTTTTGCAACTACCCAAACAGTTTTAAAAAGTATTTTAATATCAAGCCAGAAAGACCAATTCTCTACATACCAAACATCATACTTAATACGCTCTTCCCATGTCAATTTATTGCGCCCATTAACTAAAGCCCAGCCCGTTATCCCTGGTTTCATAAGTAAACGCTTTTTCTGAGATTCATTATACTTTTCTACTTGATATTTCAAAGTGGGTCTTGGCCCCACAAAGCTCATATCTCCTTTAAGCACATTTATCACCTGGGGTAGTTCATCAATGCCAGATCGTCTTAAAAACTTCCCTATTCGTGTAACATACGGGTTCTCTTTGTCAATATAAATACCTTTTGTCTTCTCAGAGGCATCAACAACCATTGTCCGGAACTTTATTGCCTTGAAAACTTTCCCATCTTTACCAACTCGTTCCTGATTGAAAAATACAGGTCCTTTTGAGTCAAATTTAATAATAATTGCCACTATTAAAAATATTGGAAGCAAAATAACCAGAGCAAAGAATGAAACAATTCTATCTAAAATTTCTTTAAAAATTAGACTTACATTAAAATTTTTGCTCATAAATCAACGCTCCATAGATTTTCCTTATTCAAGAATCTCCCTATACAACCTTTCCATTTGAGGCAAAATGATATTCAAACTAAACTCTCTTTCAACTTTTTCTCTACCCTTCCTACCCATCTCTTCAGCAACCTCTGGATGCTTCATCAAATATAGAATTTTTTCAGCAAGGGCATTGATATCTTTGAAAGGTACCAAAAACCCATTTACGCCATCTTCAACTAAATCTCTTACCCCTCTAATATTATATGCAACAATGGGTTTCTCCATCGCCATTGCTTCCATAACAGACACAGGCAGGCCTTCTCTTGAGGAGGCAGAAACATAAACATCAGATAAAGAAAGGATGGTAGATATTTCGTCAATATGACCTAAAAGTGCTAATTCCTCTTCTAATCCAAAAGATTTAGCAGCTCTTAACAAACTAGAATATAATGAACCATTGCCAGCAATCATAAATTTAAATCTTAGCCCTTTCTTTTTTATGGGTCCTAAAGCTTCTATTATTTGATCAAAGTTCTTTTCTTTTTCCAACCTTCCAGTGGATGATATTACAAAAATTTCGTTATTTATTGATAACTTTGTTAGGATTTCCTTTCTTTTGTCTTCTTTGATTCTTTTTGGGTCAAACTTCTCTGTATCCACCCCAACTCCTTTAATATAAACAACTTTTCCATTTGGGGCAATATTTTTCTCTTTTGCAATTTTATAATCATCTTTGTTTGTAGTTATTAAAACATCAGTAGATCCACCTGCAAACTTTTCCAATCGACAATAAATGAAGTTTTTGATTTTGCTTCCGTATTCATGAAAGTGAAAACCGTGTACACTATATACTATGTGTGGCACCCCTACAATTTTTGCAGCAATCCTCCCTAAAAAACTTGCGACAGGGGTATGAGTGTGAACCATAATGTAATTATTTTTCTTCATTATTCTATAAAGTCTTACTAACGCTTTTAGATTAGAAATACTCAGTGGGTTTCTGCTGAAAGGCAAATTATAGACCTTAAAACCTTCCTTTTCAATTCTTTCCGTAAATCCAACATTCGATGCTGCAACTTCAACTTCATACCCCATATTCCTCAAAAGTTTCATAAAGGGAATATGAAAAGCGTAAATATGCACATCAACCGTTGCAATAAAAAGTACTCTATTTTCTGCCATATTCTTCATGTTTCTTACCTTTCAAGTTCTTTATATAAGTTTAACAAATCTTCTGCATATTTTCTACGCAAAACTTTTTCATTTTTAGTAAGCATTTAATGGATATTCTCTAAAAAGCGTCGTTCAACATCCTCAAAACCTTTGCTATATGCACAGCCATACTGCCACATTTATTGTTTCTGCTTGCGCTCTGGAATATCTGTGGAAAGAACCTTTCTGAGAACTGCCTCAGCTATCTGAATCTGGTAGGTAGTGAGTGGCCTGCTGCGACGCCGTACTAGCCACTCCTCACGACCAATTGCATGCATCGCTACATAGGCTAAATCCTTGGCACGGCTACGACCGATAACGCTGAAACGCTGTGCACGCGACATACCCACGATCTGACCACTTCCCACCATAGTCCTCATCTGCGCCGATGAGGCGAGATACTTCTTCAGTTGCGAGACTCCAACATCTCTGTAGAAAAGCAAAGGCTCCGGAATACATCTGAACGTCGAGTCGCCTACAGTCCTTGCCCATAATTCCACGTCCTGGGCTCTAGGGTACAGCTCGGAATATGGGTGAGACTTGAACCAAGCCGTCCTACCTAACACCGACGGGTGAACAAAACATCCCCTCACAAACACGTCATACGGAGAACGACATATGGGGTGGTCGCCTAACAATCCGATTGGTCTGTTGTCGACATCGATCGAGAATGCATGACTGCCGACAACATCCACATCGTGGTTTTTCTGCATGAAGGCGAGTTGTCGTTCCAGTCTCATGGGATGCATCATGTCATCGGCATCCATTCGCGAGAGAAAGGGCGAGTCGGCCACGGCAGCTATCTGATTCAAGCGGGCAGACAGACCTCTGTCGCAACCATCGTCCAGCGACAGCACCCTGGAATCACTGATGTTACGAACGAATGCGGGCGAATCATCGGTCGACCCATCATTGATCAAGATAAGTTGCCAATCCTGCAAGCTCTGTGCAAACACAGACTGGATTGCCAGGCGCAGGAATCCGCCCGGATTGTAGTACGAGATGCCAACAGTCACTCTAGCCATCATGTTCAACTCTCCCTGTAGAACATGCGCCCAAGCAGCCCGGACGCCGTGAATGTGCAAGCGCCCTGAAACCGCCAACTAAACTCGAATATCAACCTGCATGCAGCTCTGGCTCCTCTGGTCTTGCCAAACAAGACACTACAGAGAGTAACTAGCACCGAACGCAACAATCCTAACCATCGGCTCATCCGATGGCGCTGTATGGCCCTCTCAATGACTGTGGCACCATCTTGGCGATCCACAACGTTGCCGGACGCGAAAGACAATGCAAAACTGAGAGCCTGTGAAGCTATTTTGGAGTAGACATATTCTGAGCAGGTCCTCCTGTAGCCAGCCTCTGCTATCGCGTTGCGTTCCTGTGGGTGAGAAAGATAGTATCGAATACTGGTTACCAAGTCCCGTACGCCTTCGAATGTTACAATCTCACCGCCAATTCTGTAGTATCTGACCAGCCCTTCTGCCCGTTGAGTGAGAAGGAAGCCACCTGCACCAGGTACTTCGAAGGTTCGCGTCTTTATCTGATTCCTACCCCGCGAGTTTGTGAATCCGATGCTCATAATAGAGTCATTTATGATCTCTGGAATGTCCTTGTCGTCAACAGATCCAGCATCCCACCCCCGGCCAAAACATACGACGCGGATGCCATATCCTGCCAGACTCTCAATCCAGCGCTTCCTTGGTCCATGTGCTACTCCAACGAACGTTACATCATACTTGCACGCGTCTGCTGACTTGGGTCTGCGCATATACTCATCTCTCGCGCTCCATTGTGTCAGGAGCACATTCGAAATGCCATCCTCATGGTACCTCCAGTACGCGCTTTCATCAGTAGTTGTGACGGCCGTGTAATGAGGCGCGAGGAACTTGGATGCCTGCGCGTATTTCCAGCTGTCATCGCTATTCCAATTGAGAGTAGTCACTCCGTACCGGATCCGTATCAGGTCAAGAGTTTCAACCCAATACTCATAGTAGACTTGGCTACAGAACATGACATCAGGCCGCTTCTCGTAAACCTCAGTCAGCAGTGCCCAATTCACGTCCGCAAAACTGGCAAACCGGTCGCATTGCCAAGGGTCGAAATGAAAGACCTCATGTCCTAGCTGCTGGAATGCAGGGACGAAGGCGGCATATTCCGTTCCAATACCCCAACTGGGGTTGCCATACTGGAACTTGCTGAGTGCTACTAGCACCCGCACGGACACCTCCAGCCATACGTGCTCGATGGCAACAATCTCTGCCGCCCCGGCATCAAGCTCACGATAATCGACTCCTCCAACAGAGCAGGCTTCATTGTGAGAGTTTTCCCCAATGCGTCAGCATCGCGAAGAAGGCGACTGGATCGCTAAAGAGGGCGGCAACCCTGCTCAACTCTGTGTCGCTCCAATCCCACCAGCAGGCGTACAAAAGTTCCTGTATCTCTTCGGGGCTGAACCGAAATCTCAAAGTGTGAACCGGTACCCCGGCTACTACGGCATACTCGGCAACATCGTGCGTCGCAACGGATCCCGCACCAACAATGGCACCATGCCCAATGGAGCAGTACTTACCAATGCTGGCGTAGAACAGGCTGGCTCCCCGCGCTAAGTAGGAATGGTCACCGACGAACGAATGCGATGCATGAGCACCAACACCGAGTCTCACTCCTTCTCCGAACCAGCAGTAAGCGTCTAGTTGTACCCCCGCTCTCAAACGCAAGGAGTGATGCTGATACAGATACCACAGACGCAACAGCGTCGGCTTCAGGAAACCGGGAATCACCCTCTTTCCAATACGCTCTGCAGTCAACCAACTAGCCATCAGTGACCTCTCCTGGTTGCTCGCCAGGCACGTCATGCAGTGACACACGTGCTACAGGAACAGTTGGAACCAACTCACGGAAGAGTGCCTCGTATTCATCTATCACTTTCTGCCAAGTGTTGTGTTGCAGAACGTAATCGCGGCCTGCGCAGCCCAATGAACTCGCGAGCGCAGGATTGCGAAGTAGTTCGTGTACACGGTCGGCCATCTCTTGTACGGTAGACACGATGAATCCGCCGGGGTACTCATGCACGTTGCCGACATCGAAGGATACCCAAGGCAAGCCCGATGCCATCGCCTCCAAGATGACAAGGGGAGATGCTTCCCACGTCGACGTGAGAACGAACACGTTGGCCAAAGCAAGTGCAGAAGCGTTTGAAGATCGGTCACGCAGCGAACGCATTTGGATAGAGGACTTGCCCAGCGCCTTGAGGTGGCAAGCGTAGTAACATCCACCTCGCACGCCAAGACGCCCAAGTCCCCATTTGGCAGCGGGATAAGATCTGCCGATGTTGCAGAGGACTGCGTCTTTGTCCAGATGGCCCGCCAGTTCAAACAGCCGCTCGTGGCCCTTTTGTGGCGCATGATTGGAGAGGTTGATGATAAAAGGTCGTTCATCGATATGCCACAGGCGCCGATAGTCCGTTGTGACGTGTCCATACTCGGTCGGCTCGATACCGTTTGGAATGACAATCGGCTTGGGGAGACCGTGACTCATAGCAAATGGTATCTCCCCGTATGACTCAGATTGGCACGTGACTCTGTCAAATGAGGCATAAACGACCACGAGTCTCCTGTAGTAGTCAGCATAACCGGCTGCATCTGGACAAGCTCCATGCGGCGTGAGAACGTGTTTTCCAGGCAACGACTGGATCTCATCGATCATCAGATCTAGAGTCCATGAGACCGCTGTGTGAAAGTGGATGACGCTCCACGATTGGCCACGCAAGAGACTCCGAAAGCGCGAGACTTCCCGACTTGACGCAACTATACCTCTCACACTGTTGCCGGAAATGGCGAACCGGTGGATCTTGACTCCCGCAAGTGTACTTTCCATGGGCGTCCCCGGAAAGGCTCGCGTTGCAACCTCAACGTCATGTCCCCTACGGACAAGTCCAGTCGCGACACGAGACACAACTTCAGCAATACCATTTGCCTCAGGGATGTACTGTGGAGCCACTTCAAGTATTCTCATCTTGTCTTCCCCTCCTATACTGCAACTGCTGTCGCAACCAACAGGTTACCATTCCGTTCAACGACCCGCCCCTAGCCTGCAGACCGCCTCTCAGCCAGAAACGTCGGTCATCAGGTCCGTGCGTGACCTATGGCGGTTGCTCAGAACCAGAGCCAGCCATATAGGCCACGAATCGTAGAAGAGGAACTGCCCAAACACCGAGAGGCTCAGTATTAGGAGCGACGAGGCAAGCAACGTCAAGTGACACCACGCGTAGTACTTCAGGACAGAACCTGACTTCGCCACCTGCAACCTCTTCTGAAGCCACGCAAATGCGATTCCAATGAGAATCCCGCCGGCAAGAACACCCACCATGCCGTAGTTCCAGTAGAACTCCTCAACGACAGGCAGTACTTGGTCGCGTGCTATCGCAGAACCATAGATGTACGTGTTGTAGGCCCATGAACCGCTTGAGCCTCTGAAGGAGCGTCCCAAGACTGGCAGGGATTCGAGAAAGGAGGGGATCACGGTTCTGACCGTGCCTTGACGACTGGCAGCGTCAATGACAAATGCCCCAAACTGCGGTGCCTGCAGATAGACCTGCAGTTGTCCCATCCAATCGAAATCCACGAGCTTCGATCCCACGCTGGGTACATCGCGTCGCACAGTGAGGGTGGAACGCACCTGTCCCACGAAAACCAACAGTCCCAGCAACGCAGACAGAATGATCGCAATCATGACAAGCGAGAGCCGATGTATGCGTCTTGCATAGGTTGACAGAAATGCCGCTGATGGAACCATAAACGACGCTCTGTTGGAGCCGATCCCACTCAGCAACACCAACCCTAGCGGGACAAGCGGCCAACCATATGTGCGTCGTCTTGCATGCAGTGATTGCATCACCATAGTAATTTGAACAACCCCATACGGCAGAAATCCTTTGCCAAGTCTCGCCATCAATTGAACCCAAGTCGCTGAGCCAGTACTCTGTGGAACCGCCAGCACTCCGAGCAAGTTGCCGCTTGCGACCACAGGCGCCAGGGTGACAGACAGACTGGCAACACCGACAAGTAGCATGATGGTGCCTGTGCGCACGCTTGCCCCATCTGGGAGTCTGGAGACAGCAGCTCCTCTTGGACCCGATCGCGAAAAGAGGACTCGTCCGCATTCGAGACCAAACCCCACGGCAAGATACTCTCCGGCGTCAATGACGAGCGCCATCATCACAGAAGAGTCGGTCGGCATTCCAGGTAGGACTCCCAGATGAATCCCGCCCATGGCGACCAAGACGGGGTTGAGAACCAGCTTGACAAAAAAGACCACCGCAATTACGTTGCGCGCTGAAACCCACTGTTGGAAGTCCGGACGCAATGCTGGGAGAAGCACCCAGCCACAGAAGTACAGCAAAGCAATCAGCGGGACTACAAGACTAGTCCACCCCCGACAGAAGAGAGTGACCGTGCAGCTCACGAGCAGGCAGCCCGCAGCCAACAACGCGGACCCCAGAACTCCCCGCTTGGCATGTACCATCTTCCTTGCCATTTCGGGAGTGTTCAACATCGCAACTCCACCGGAACACAGGGCCGTCTGCCAAGCCTCACGCAAAGCGGGCTATGAGACAGCCCAGCAGTGAGGTTTATCCTTGCTTGAAACCCAAACTCCCGTTCGGCTCTGCTGACGTCGAGCAGTCGACGAGGCTGGCCGTTGGGCTTGGTGGTGTCCCAGATGATCGCCCCCTGGTAGCCTGTCAAACGCTTGATGAGGTCAGCGAGGTCTTTGATGCTGATTTCTGCCCCCGAACCGAGGTTGACGGATTCAGGTTTGTCAAACCGCTCCGTAGCAAGGACGAGGCCTTCGGCGGCATCCTCGACATACAGGAACTCCCACATCGGGGATCCGTCGCCCCACAGGATAACGGTGGGCAAATTCTGTTCCTTAGCCTCCTTGAACTTCCGGATCATGGCAGGGATAACATGAGACATGACAAGGTCATCGTTGTAGTGCAGGGAGATATCATCTTCAAGCTGCCACATGCGCCCATGCACCAACGTTAGCTTCCGCAACAACTCGTCATAGCTGTCTTGCTGCAGAGGAGAATCCTAGGAATCAAGTGACGGCTATTCGAAAGGGCAGCATCTACATGATGCATCAGCACCATGTCCGTCTGCACACTGATCATAATGCCTCACTCCTCGCATGAACAAAGATATGGCAAGGCACAGCTATTTTTTTCTTTAGTAATATCTGCGCAAAGTGATTCTTTCCGTTAAGATTTTTAATTTCTGGCAACATCTTTAAAAAAGATTCATCTATAATACAGTTTTCAGAAGCAAAGATATCAACTATATATCTATTGTCAAGCTCTAAAAAGCCTCTCTTTAGCTCAGTAATAAAGTTATAAAAATGGCCCGTGTAATCTACCAAATATGGCTCAATTAAAGCAATTCCCATAAAGCCTCCCTATTAAAGGTAGCACTTAATTTTACCACAAGTCTTCCTTTTAAATCAGTAATCATATCCCAAACATCTAAAATGAGAATAAATCTTCATAATATGCCAAAGAATTGGTCTCCCACCTATCTCTACCATAGGTTTTGGTCTTAAATCTGTCTCTTCACTTAATCGTGTTCCAAAACCACCTGCTAAAATTACAACTTTCATTAAAAATTACCATCCTCATACGAGCTATATGCTTTTCTGATCTCTTCTTCCAAATTTATTTTTGCTTCCCACCCCAATTCTTTTATTCTTGACACATCTAAAAGTTTCCTTGGAGTTCCATCAAGCCTTGAAAGATTATGTTTTATCTCTCCTTCAAAATCAACAATATTTTTTATAAGTGAAGCTAAATCTTTTAGCTTCATACCCCCTCCCGTTCCTATGTTTATTATCTCCCCTATATCTTTATAATCATGTTTCTCCATTCTATCTATATATAATATCACGATTTCTATCTAAGCATATTTTGACAAGTATTAACTCTTCCTATTCGTACACTTCGTCAATATCCTTAAGTTACTTATCCGCCATCGGTCTTGTCCAACCTTTTATCAAGCGACGCCATTTCCAGGGAATCAACTCGTAAATAAGGCCACGCATTATGGCTAGCCTCAGACCCACTGTCTCGCACCATCCCATAATAGGTCGTGCATGTAAGTCAAGGTTTACTCCTCGTTGCTTTAGTAAAGTCACAGCCCAGGAGGACCACTTGCCCTTTACTACCCCGTTAATGTATTGAAAAGTAGGTCTTATGCATGCATAGAATCCTGGTATGATGTCAGAGCGAACGGAACCAAAAATCTCGAAATCCCAAGCACTTTCTCCAGGAACTAGAAGTTGTTCTAGAACAGATTTACGCCATATACAGAAAACGGTTGATGTCCGGTATACTGAACTAGGTGGGGCTTCTCCATGTTCTTCATCGATTTTGCGAACAGGTTTCGGGGTCGGATTTAGCCGAAGATAGTTTCCTTTCCGTGAGTCAAGCCATAAGATGTTATTTATAACAACCTCAGTATCTACAGCCGATGTAAGGAATATATCCTCTAGCATCAAAAGGACATACTCAGTAGAAATGTTTGAGAGAGCTGTTAGAAGAGTGTCAGACCAAGATTTATCAGGTCCGACTAGCAGTTGTTTGATTCCTGATCGCAAAAATCTCTTCGAGTTAGACACAAGCATTATGGGAAAAGGACAGTCTGGCCAAAACCTAAAAAAAAGATTAAAAAATGGCTTCCATAAATCTGAATACTTATCGCAAGAGAGGATAATAATTGAAAATTTTTCTTTAATATCCATATCTCAAATTTCCTCCTATGCAATGGCTTTCCATATGATGGAATCTTAGACTATTCAACATAAACAGTATAATACTATTCATAACTTCTTCTTAATCCTTCCTCTAAACTTATTTTTGCTTCCCATCCTAATTCTTTTATTTTTGATACATCTAGAAGTCTCCTTGGAGTTCCAACAGGTTTTGAAAGGTCATATTTTATCGCCAAATAAAGAATTTCTTTTTGGGCATCCCATTCTTTATTATTTTCCATTGAATCAATCACAATTGAATCATTAGGGGGATAAATTTTAAATCGACGTATTAATTGATAGAATAATTTTTCAAGTTTTAATAAAATTATATATCTAAGCTTCATAAAATTCCCCGATTCTTTGACAAATAAAATCTATCTCATCATTAGATAATTGACTCGCAGAAGGTAACCACAATCCTTTTTCACCAACCATATTTGAAACAGGATGTTCACCAGGAACTTGATAGGCTTTTTGTTTATTGATAGGTGGGTACATTAAACGTATTCCAATATTATTTTCCTTTAAAAAAAGAATTAATTTTTCTCTATTTTCTACAAACACATCAATAAACCAAGGAGTTGTATTTTCCAAATCCTGATCAAAGAATTTTACTTGTTTGACATCCTTTAAGTTTTCTTGGTACCGTTTCAAGATTTCCTTTTTACGATCAACTCGCCATTGTAATTTTTTCATTTGCTCAATACCTATAACAGCTTGTAAATCGGTAAATTTGAAATTCCATCCAATAGTATCATGAATATCATTTCCACCACCACTACGTCCAAAATCTTTTAATCTTTTCGATTTATATGTAATATCGTCATCATTAGTAATGATTGCTCCACCTTGACCTGTGGATATTACTTTTGGAACGGAAAAAGAAAAACTTCCCACTTTCCCCATTGTCCCAATATGCTTGCCATTGGGATAAAAAGAACCGAGTGCCTGAGCTGAATCTTCAATTAGAACTAAATTATTTTCTTTTGTTAATTTTATAAACGCCTCAATACCAACTTTTGGATATCGACCATTTGCACTAACTAACATGATTGCTTTAGTTTTTCTTGTTATTGCTTTTTTTACTTGTTCAATATCAAGGCAAAGAGTTTCAGGTTCAACATCAACAAAAACGGGCTTTGCTCCAAAAAATTTAATAGAGTTTGGAGTTGCAATCATTGTGAAGTTCGGCACAATAACTTCATCGCCTGCTTCTATTCCACAAGCTAAAGCTGCAAGAGTTAAACTTACCGTTCCATTATTTACAGCAATACAATACTTTGCTCCTGTGTAGTCACATATCATTTGTTCAAATTCTTTTGTTTTTTTAAATTCCGTTAACCATCCGCCTGATTTCATATAATTATCTAAAGCAATTCGTTCCTCTTCCCCGAACCATGGTTCCATTTGAGGAATAAATCTATTTTTCATTTATAGACTCTTTATATTTTTTTTCAAGATTCAATATTTGAATTTTATTCCGATCTTTCAGAAATTTAACTGGTATTCCAGCATACAATTTCCATTCTTCCAGATCTTTATTTACAAGAGATAACGCGCCAACGGAAGATCCTTCATAAAATGTAACATCTGGGAGTACAACAGAAGATGCCCCCACAATACAATGCCTATTTATTACTATTTTGCCAATTTGTGCGTTACCTTTATATTCAAGAGGAATCATGGGAGTTGCAATACCTCCAATATAATCATCACTCCCTGCCGATAGAACGACATTTGGAGCAAGGGTAGAATATTCTTTCATTTCGACAAAAGAATTCTTCCCACCAATTATTTTACATCCACTTGATATATGCACATTATTATGAATTTTTAATGATGTTGAAATATATGTAAAATCATCAATAATTACATTATTACCAATCTCAACTAATTCAGGATATCTAATTCTTACAGTTTTACCTATAATAACATTTTTACCTACTTTTTTTAATTTAGAAATATCAAAAAAGATATTATCACTATCCATTACAACCTCCTCCTATCTTTTTCAGCCCCAAGATAAGGACCATTTTTAATTTCAATTACTTTAGTATTATCTTCGAGAATATGATAACCATGTCCACCATTTAGCATGATTAATAAATCATTCTTTTTTGCTTCCAACTCTGCAATTTTTTCATCATTCTCGTTATATATAAAAATTTTTAATTTACCCTCCAAAATAATAATAACTTCATTTGTACGGTTTATCTTTCTTTCTATAATATTGTGATTATGAGCAGCAAGATATCTGCCTCTTTCGTAATTCCAAGTTCCTACTTGAATAAAATCTTCATCATTTGAATAAAAACAAAGGCCTTTTTTAATATTATCTAAAGAAATTTTCTTTGCAAATATAACACCATTTTCTTCTATAATTTTAGTAACCATAATTACCTCTATTTGCAATATACCAATCGATTGTTTC
>Ga0315289_10008719_pt1 | contig 14644 bp, 7 predicted proteins | sample YL17G11_40_MG_FD_203452 | JGI IMG/M metagenome (GOLD analysis project Ga0315289, IMG submission 203452) | Sediment microbial communities from Yellowstone Lake, YNP, Wyoming, USA - YL17G11_40 | ecosystem: Environmental > Aquatic > Freshwater > Lake > Sediment | place: USA: Wyoming | collected...
AGACAGCCACTTCCTGATGCACAATGGCCTCTTCCGATTCATAGGTTTTCATCAAATGACGCAACCCTATGGTGTCGAGTACGAATGAGATGGAATGGTTCGGCTTGATGATTCCAAGCGAACCGTTTCTTCTATGCAGGATTTTATAGCATTCCATCAAGACCGCCGCGGCCCTGGAATAGAGGCAACTATCGTCTGTAAAAGCAAGTACCAGGTGCGCCAGGCTGTGATCATGTTCAACGGTCTTTTTAAGCTCTGAGAGGTCGGAATCGATCCCCAGAACTTCCCAGATCCGGATCACGCGGAATTCACCAACGCTGTATGATTCGCTCCGCATCATCGCCTCCCAACAGTTCCCCCCGGGATCTTATGCTTAATATACGATAATCCACACCCGCTGTCAGGAATATTTAATATTCCCTTATTCATTAAAAATCATTATGTTATGAAAACGCAGACACTCTGATAGCTGCATAAAGATCCAAAGCTCCCGTCAGTCCCGCATACTTTGAACCTACACTGCTATTACTGACATATCGGTTCTGGTCATTAAAGGCATTATAGTCATCATGGCAGTTCCGCTGCCCGTATTACATGTTGCTGGAAGAGAACAGGATCCGGCCGGGATGGTGACGGCCGAGGCTTGCGGAAAGCCGATCCAGGATTCAGATATCGAATCGCCGCGCTATTTCATTCTGCAAATCATCAAATTCCCGTTCTGTCGATACATTCCACAACTCGATATACACGCCATGCGGACCGATAGCGTCCAGCAGCGGGACCACGTCCTGCGCCTCCAGGCCCATCACCCACACCGATTTGCCGGCATTCAGGATTTTCCGGTACAGATCAAACCAGCGCGGATTGGCGCCCTTGCCGCCGCCCTCGATACCAAGCTGCGGCGTCCATTCAATCGCATGGAGATCCGGTATGGACAGCAGACTGTCAAGGTGGACCAGAGCCTGCGTTCCGTCAAGATGATACAGCGCATGATCCAGCCAGGCGCATTGCTCCCGCAGCCCGGGCAGAACGAATTCATCGAACATCTGCGGCGACAGCATGGCGGAAATATCACACTGCACTGTCGCGGCTTTTCCATCCCCCCAGATGGAGAAGGCCCCAAAACCCGAGCTTCCGTCGGGAAGCTTGATGATATCATAGATCCGTTGATACACCTCGCGATAGACCTGATTGATATCCGCGAGCCGCGCCTTTACCCAATCCGGCCGTTCGACCAGATCGAACAGCACATTCTGGGTGCCGCGAAGCGAAGCCAGAACATCCAGATTCTCCACGAGATCATAATTGCCCACGAAATAGTCGCCGCCGGCCACAGCAACCATTTCGCGGGCTATGACCTCATGGATCTTCCACCACTTCTGTTCAGGATCATACCGCAATCGATCCACGGAATCCGGATCATCAATTGACGGATGGAACCAGACGGTATCCGGCGCGAATTCGATCTCCGAGCCAAGGCAGGCGGCCAGGGATCCGGGCCCCAGGCCCGGTGATGCCATTGGCAGCGTATCGCCGAAGAACGCCTTTTGGGACATCCAGCGCCTCGTACTTCTGGCGATCCAACGGGCATTGGTATGCCGGTCAGCCGGCGCCGGACCGGGATCTTCGACGCACGCATGGCCCTCATGGGGAATCGGTGTATGCCCGTTGTAATACAAATGCAATACCAGGCCGCGATGCTGCCACCAGTCCCGAAAATGCGATTGAGTTTCCTGCCAGTTGCGTTTCCAGTTCATGCGGTACCTCCTATGCGCAGGAATATACAACAAATCCGCCATTCCGGCTCGGTCGGAATTCCTGCCGGCTTGTTGTATTGTCCTGCAATTCAGCATTTCCACGCACTTCGCCTTTTATTTCCCCGGGAAATAGTGTAGATTCATAATGATGGCGAGTATCCGGAAAGGCGCGTCGATGAAACACCCCAGAGCAGCCGCTATCAGCGCCGTCGCATGCAGCCTCGCCTTCCTCTGCGGCTGCGATTCCGCATCGCCCTCACCGGCAGCGAATGGCAACGATCCCTATTTGGCGGTCCGGCAGGAGTGCGTGGATACCATCAATTCCCTGCGCGCAAGCATCGGTCTTCCGGCATTGGCGTACGCGAGTGACAGGAATCCGTGCACCGACAATCAGGCCCGGCTCGATAGCCAGACCGGGGCCGCCCACGGCGCCTTCGGGAATTGCGGTGAACAGGCGCAGAATGAGTGCCCCGGCTATGGCAGCGTGGAATCCATCGTAACCGGCTGTCTGCGCTCGATGTGGAATGAAGGGCCCGGCGAGCCGTATTCACAGCATGGCCATTATATCAACATGACCAATACCGCCTACAGCAAAGTGTCGGTGGGCTTCTACACAACGTCCGCGGGAAGAGTGTGGGCGGTCTTTAATTTCTATCCATAATCGGACGGAGTATCAGGATCCCCGACGCCTTGCCGGCCGCAAGTGCCGCGCTCTGCATCCTCCGTCCATGAATGTCATATGCCGCGCGCATGTCCGCCGGCGCCACCCGGTCCCTCGCGAGGAAGACCGCCATGCGTTGCGCAGGCATGATGCGCTCAGGCGCGTGCGTTTCCAACGGCCTTGCGAGCGTTTGCACGAATGCGCTGTCGTACCCGGTATACAACGGAATATTGACCCCGCCGGGGCAGTTGTTGTCGTGCAGCTCCACGGTCTGATTGCCTTTTGTCTGTTTTACCAGAAACGTGAAATACTGGGTGGTGAAATTCACCTGTGTGAGAAACGCGAAGGAAAATTGACAATTTGAAATTACGGCCAGCGGGCAGGTCGCCTGGTTGCTCACCACGCTGCAGTTGTATTCCTCCATGCCCACGATTTCGAGCGCGCCGCCGAATGCGTGCATCTTGGTCTGCGTGTTCTCGTTTTTCCAGCCGAAAATCCGCACAACCCCGTTGTAAACATTCAGGTTAAACAGGCCGTTCGGATCATAGGGCGGCTGGCAGCACTCGGCATCGAACTGCCACGCAAACACCTTCTGCTGCGCGCCGGTCACATTGAGTTCGGGGATGACGTCGGAAAGGAAAAGGTCGCCCGCGCCGTCCGCATAGATCGTGCCGCCCGGCCATTGTTCGATGATCACGGTCCTGTGCGAACGGTTGATGACATTAACGCTCTGGATGCGATGCAGCTTGACGACCGGCGCGGTGCCGTCTTCGATCAGGATCACGCCGTTGCCGGCCAGCTTAGCCGGCGAACCGATAATGCGGCTGATGGCGCCGCGCACGCGCAATGTATCGTCGATGGTATACTGCCTGGACCAGGGAATCACAACCGTGGTTTTTCCCGGTGCGTCAATTGCCATCTGGAACGCCGCCTGGTCGCTGCGCGGATTGGAGCCGAATCCGCCCTTGTAATTCTGGATATTGGCCCATTTGGCGGTATCGGGTTCCCACGCCGGCTCCGGCGGATAGCGCACCGGCAGGTCCATGGAGCGAAGCGGCGACCCCAGAAGCGTCACGGCATTGCGCGAACCGTATTCATCGACTGCCATGCCCGAAGGCGCAGCCACCGGCGTGCCGGTGCATGCGATGGCGCGCGAATAACCCTGAGCCGTCACATGACGCACGAAGACCGCGCCGCCGTCGTTTTTTATAGCAGGATTTGCGCCGCTGCCGCCGGTGAGTCGCGCATTATCAACCAGAAAGCTGGCGCTGCCCTGCACCCATACCGCGGGCACCGTATTGATGCTCGTGAGGCTGTCGATCCAGAGCATATGGCGGAAACAGTTCACGCCGTACTGGGTCTGTCCCTGGAGCGAAAGACGCAGGACCGTCACCGAGTTAAGCGCATCGCTGTACACGCCCTGCTGGAACCCTTTGATAAAAACATCGCGCACCATACAGGGCCCCTGCTCGGTGCCGATGCCCAGATTAAGTCCCACCAGCCCTTTGCCGTCTTCGGAAATGATGTCCAGATCGGAAATAAGGCCTTCGTTGTTCGCCACATAATAAATGCCCCACGCGCCGGCATTGTTGCTTCCGATATTGACCGTCAGATTATGCACGCCGCGCCGGAAATTCTGCGCAATGCCGTCGCCCAGGTGGAGCACGGCCTTTTTCTCCGTCCCCAACGGCCAGGTCCCGTCATGCAGACGGATGACCGTGCCTTTGCGGCTCTGGCCCTGAAGGACCGGACCGGTGCTGCCGGCGGAACCATCGCAGATGCCGTTACAGGTGCCGGTCAGCAGGGAGTCCGAAACCAGGTACGTGCCGTTTGGAAAGTAGATGGTGATCCACTTGTTCATATTCGCATGGATTGCGTTCCGAAGCTGCGTTGTCACGTCGACCGTGCCGTGATTATTGATGCTGTAGGGCGATTTGGTGACGTCCACGATCCCGCAATTGCCGGGAAATACCACGCTCTCGGCCGGAATACGCGATGGTACTGAAGCCAGCAGCATAAGGCCCGTGAAAACGGCTGACCGGAATTTCAGAAATTCTGGATGCATCTCTCCCCCGCTTTGGTTAGGTGGAAATCAATACGTAGTGATTATACCATAAAAACGTTGCCGGCGGAGACGTTGCGTGCAACGTCTCTACCGGCAACGTCCGGATTCATTTCGCAATCACCGCACGGCAATGCGCTGCACAACCGGGCATTTGCCCTTTTCCGTCACCCGCACGATCGCAATGCTGCCGCTCGCGGCATGAACGGATAGCGAGGCATGCGTCCCGATCGAAACACTGCCTGCCAGCAGCGAACCATCAGACGAAAAGAGCGCTATCGTCCTCTGCGCCGGCGCATTGAATGCCAGGCCGACCCGGCCTTTGGCAGCGCTCACGCCGAACGAGGCGTCCGAAACGGCTTTCCAGACGAACGGGGCGGTGCCGGTTGACGCACTGGAGAACGGGCCCTGCGGAACATTAAAGACCTGGACTTCCTTGAGTCCTCCGCCGCATGCGCCGTTGATTGTCGAAACGAGATTCACCTGCACGTACCGCGCCGAATGGGCGCCATCGATCGTGTCGGGCATGTCGTGCGTGGGCCAGGGGTTCTTTCCCAGGGTCGCGATGGTCGTCCACGATGAATTATCGTTGGAAATTTTAACCAGATACGAACTGGGATATCCGCAATCGCCGTTCCAGTCGAGGATAATCCGGTTGAAATTCTGCACCGAACCCAGGTCAACGGTCAGCCAGTTGCCCCCGGTAGCGCCCCATGCCGTGCCGAAATCACCGTCAACCGCCTTGGGCGCGTCCGTTGCCGCGGTTGACGCCGTGACAGTCTTCCCTTGCGACACATTCGCGGGCATCAGACTCTGGTCGACCACGGAAATGACCCGGGCCTTCTGGTTCTGCGCCGTGCCGTTGGATGCCGTGAGGACCACGGTGTAGTTTCCCACGGCGCTATAGGTATGGCGCACCGTGTCGCCGGCGCCGGTCGTTCCATCGCCGAAGTTCCACTGGCAGGTGAGGTTCTTTCCGGTGGAATAGCGGCCGTCAAGTTTCACCGTAAGCGGGGCCAGGCCGATATTCTTGCCAAGATCGTAGCCCATGAGCAGTTTTCCTTTGGATACGCTTGCATCGCGAATAGTAAAGGCGGCCACGACCGCATTGGTGTCCGGATCGATGGGCGCCACCGTATGCCACACGCCGGTTTCATCTTCATATTTGTTGCCCTGCGGATTATTGACAGGATCGGACACCCAGAAGTCACCGAAATCGGAATTCTGTCCCGTTACCCCTCCATTAGGACAGGAACCGGCCTTGGCATTGTTGGTCGGCACGATCGCCACATGATCGACCCAGTTTTCGAGGACCTGGTTGGTGCCGCAGCCATAGGCCATGGAGCCGCCCCAGGAAGCGATCATCCGGCTGTTCCATTTGTCGGAGTTGGCGGACCACATGATCCATTCCGCGCAACCGAAAATATTCTGGCCGGTCCATTGTTGCAGCATGGAGAAATCGACATGCCCGGCACTGTAATTGAACGCCAGATCGTTGCTGTTCAGCCATCCCTTGTCATGAGGAAAATGGTACAGTATCGCATCTTCGTGGCATCCGGCGAAATAATGTGAGATGAAATTGCCGCTTGCGGATACAGATTGATTGCAGCCGGGAAGTTGTGCCGTTACCGGGCACAGGTTGTAATTGCCTTCGGGCGGAGGAAAATTGGTTGCCCCAATCGGATTGCCGCCGCCGCATTCGGTCTGATGGCCTTCCCATTTGGCATCAAGGCTTATTGACCAGCGCCGCATGCCGCAATCGCCGGAGTCCCATGATTGGAACCCTTTTTCATTGCTCCCAACGTAGGCGACAACGAAATTGTCCGCGCCGGTACGAACATTGACACGCCGGATGATTCCCGTCTTATTGGGCATTTCATAATAGATCCAGTCGCCGGCGGGCCAATCAAGATGCGCTTCCCAGGCATGAAGGCCATGTTTAGGCGGATTGCCGACCGCGCCGACACAGGGGAGCTGCGTGAGATTTTTCAAGCCGGTACCGTCTTTATTGATTATGCTGATATAGCAAGGCGCGTTTGAGGTCCCGGCAAGAGGCGCATACTGGCCGTCGCCGCCTTTGGCTCCAAGGCGATATCCCCAGCGAAAAAAGGCGATACGCGTTCCGTCAAGGCTGATGGCCGTTCGCTGGGCGATATCATGGAAAATCGTGTCGTGCCCGGTGACCGCGCCATTGGCGATATCATAGCGGACAATAGGGCCAGCTTCACCACCGCAATAGTTGATCGGCAGATAATGCACGGCAACCGAAAAGCCGTTCACATGCGCCCCATCAACGGCAAAGGCTGGAGACCAGATCATGAAAGCCGGAAATGCGATGCAGGGAACCAATCGTTTTAATAGTGCAAACATATGCCCCTCCCCGGAGATAAAGTGATTGCGGGATGATGGTTTATTATACCATGATTAATATACCGATGAAATGCGCGAGATCACCCTTTAATTGCGACCTGGCTATCCAGGAATCTACTTTGGGGCGCGCACCTGATTTCCCAGGCAAGCGAGCCGCAATCGCGCCGGAGAATACGCCGGAATACGCATTTTTCCGCGACTTTGCGCGTTGTCAAATATTATTTCTTATATTGTAGACTGGAGGAACCCATGGGCCGCGATCTCTCCTGCATCCTGGCATTATGCGCCTGCGCCTTCGCCCAGCCGCGCGACTCCAGCGTCTTTTCCCATGCCTACAACAACCTTCCGGTCATCAAGGCTTATCATCTCAGCGCCGCGTTGGAGACTGGATTCAGCAATGCTGATAGCCACCGTTCCTGCTTCTGGCTTGCCTGGGAATTTCCCAACGCAAACCCTCTTGATTCGCTGATGATACAAGGCGATTCCATGCATACCGCCTGGGGCCCTGTGGAAACGCAAACGCCGGATGATGCAACCATCAAGCTCAAGCTGGCATGGGGAACCGCTGGACTTTACGTTTTGTTCGAGGTAGTCGATGATATCAGTGTCAGCTATGCAATCGCAACCGATTATATGAATGACGTGATAGAACTCTTTCTGGACCCGCATTCCGGCGGGCAATTGTATTCCCCGGATCCGCGCTTATTCCCGGATGTTGACATCTCACAACTCACCAGAACCTTTGACCATTTCCAGATCCGCAACGGAGGCATTGATCCGGTAGAAAACTTCTCGCTTAACTGGTGGGACACATCCGCCGCTGGCGCAGGATGTACCCAGCCCGCACAATGTGTGCGCTATCATCGCGGCATGACATTTCCTGAAGCTGATCTGACCTGGGGGTTGAAAATCGAGATCATCCCGCCGCGCGGCAACGAAACCACTATTCGGCGTCAGGAATGGATGATTCCGTGGAGTCTGTATGGCAGCCCTCCGGGCAAAGGCAGTCCTCCAATGGAAAACGACAGGCTTGCCATGTGCTTTGGCTATAACGACCGTGACAATGCGATGGAGCCCTCCGCCTCCGCCATCCGCTGGCGGAATGCCGCGGACCCGTATACCACGGCCACCAATCCCGCGACCAATACAATCACGACCGTGGATTCATGGGGTGAAATCGAGTTTGCAGGGGACCTGCTGGAAACGGCCAATCTGACGAGATGTCAAATTGAGTGCAGTTGTACCTGCTGTTTCAATTGCCTGGATAATGTACAACAAGAGATGAATGCGATTGTCTCCGCAGAACAGTCGAAATCATTGAAAACCGAATACTTCACGCTCATGGGCCGGCGCGTCACAGACCCGCATGCCGTGCCAAAATATTCCTCGCTCCTTAAGCGCAGCGTATCGGTGAATGGTGTTGCGAATGTTAAGAAGATCGTCCAAGGCATTAAAAACAATGCGCCGGCCAAAAAGATGGCGAACTATGGGTGCTATTAGGCGCATCTGCGTCTTCAAGGGATGATCCCATGGGCCGCAATCCGGAACGCCGACCACTTCACCCTCTCCGGCCGTCACGTGATGGATGCAAGGGCCGTTCCTCTGCATACGATACTTCTGCAACGCGATGTGTCCGGGAATGGTATGGTGAATGTACGGAAGGTGATGGCATCCCGGTCGCGGCGCAATGATAATCACTGAATCCAAAGCGCCGCGACATGCAAGCCCCATCGGGGGCGACCTATTTATAGCTGCGATAAAGGGCATAAAACATTCCGGTAGTCCCGTAGGGACGACCTCTTGATGGAATCCATAGGTCGCCCCTACGGGGCTGCGGGAATTCTATCCTTGCCGATTTTCTATAAAGAGGTCGTCCCTACGGGACTGCCGGAACCGCAAGCGGTGCAATGCCGCGAATTATATTCGCGTTTGCATGCTTTAAGGCGGAAAAGCGCTTTATGAAATGCCGTTTTTCATCCGCAATCGCGGTCTTCTCCTTTGCTGCTTTCGCGGCTGCGCAGCCGCGCGACTCCAGCGTGTTCACGCATACCTATAACAACCTGCCGGTCATCAAGGCCTACCACCTCAGCGCGGAACAGGAAGCCGGATTCAGCACCACCGACGGCCATCTCTCCTGCTTCTGGCGTGCGTGGGATCTTCCCGGAGCGAATGCGCTTGATTCTTTAATTGTCAAGTCAGATTCGTCAACCACAGCCTGGGGCCCGGTGGAAACACCGGAGGACGCGACCATCAAACTCAAGCTGGCATGGGGAGATTCGGGTTTGTATATGCTTTTTGAAGTCATTGATGACGCATGGATAGGGTATGTTTCGCCGATTGATTATGAGAATGACTGCGTTGAATTCTTTTTAGACCCGCATTCGGGCCGGCAGTTGTATTCGCCGGGAACGCCGTATTTCACGGCAGTTGATATATCGCAGCTTAATGTAACCTTCATCCAATTCCAATTCCGCTTTGGTGGCAATCCTCCATCTATAGAAATGACCATGCACCAGTGGAGTGCTGAACTCGTGGCGCAAGGATGCACTCAACCGCGGCAATGTGAACCCTATATCCGATACATGATTGATATACCGATTGATCCTCTCGCTTTTGGTATTAAAATTGAAGCTATCCCATCTCGCAGCGACCAAACCAATATCCGTCAACAGGAATGGATGATTCCATGGAAGTACTATGGTAATTCATCAAGCACCCACCCCCCTCCCGCGGAAAACGACCGCCTTGCCATATGTGTCGGCTACAACGACCGCGATGACGGCCTGGAGCCTTCCGCCTCCGCCATTCGCTGGAGGAATGCCGCGGACCCGTATACCACGGCCACCAATCCCGCGACCAATAAAATCACCACCGTCGATTCGTGGGGTGAGATAGAATTTGTCGGTGACCTTCTAACGGCAGCGGGATTGACGCAGAGCGAGCTTGATGCGGGGTGTGTTCTTGTGTGCAAACAGCCGCGGATAAAGCAGCCGGGAAGGGCCGTAATCCAGAACGCCAAATACTTCACCCTCTCCGGCCGCCGCGCGATGGATGCAAGGGCCGTTCCTCTGCATACGATACTTCTGCAACGCGATGTGTCCGGGAATGGTATGGTGAATGTACGGAAGGTGATGGCATCCCGGTCGCGGCGCAATGATAATCACTGAATCCAAAGCGCCGCGAAAAGCAAGCTCCGGCGGGCGTGGTGGTTGTCCGAGATAAGAGATTAGGGACGGGGATGCTTTAGTGCTTTATTGATATCTTTGCTTGGCGTGCATGATATTTTTCACACACATCCGCAATATCGATATGCTCCCTTATCCAGAGCAGGTAGTATCGGGATTCCGCACGAACGCTGTGCAATCGCCGCCGATACTTTCCTGAACATTGAGCGGTCATTTCATCGTCTATCCGTTTAGACGCATGACGCAAGCAAAAACCACCTGGCCGCGGCCGGTTCCAATGTCGCTTTTACGAACTCCTGATTTCCGATGATCCCACGCCGGTGCGCCATGCGATCAAGTGCCTGATTAAAGCAATAAAGCATCCCCGTCCCTAAGTTCTGTTCCTACTATAGCAACAAAAATATTTTTCTCCGTCACTTAGATGCTGATACCCGCGAGTGTCGGCCCCTGCCCGCAGACGTCTGCCTCCTTTCGATCCCGGCAGAAACTTAATCTTTCGTCAGCGATTGCCTGTCACGGATCCTGTACACATACACACTCTTACCGAGCATTGACTTGTCTTTATCGTTGAAACGGGACCGATGGCAGCCTGCGGCCAGAATACCCAGCTCTCTGGTCAGCAGGCGCTTTCCGTCAAGACTGAATACGTCAAGCGCGACCGATTTCGAATTGTTCGGAACATAGAAGACAAACTCCCTGCTTATTGACAGAGAATTCATCCGCCCCCATGCAAAAGACCCACTCATGCGCCGGCTGATATGGGTTTCTGCAAGCACCACCGGCTGGCTGTCGCGCGGCATCAGCCTGAAACTCACCGAATCGGTGTACGCGGCGCCTGCCGACAGGCTGCCCAGGTAGTTTCCCATGTAACCGTCCTTGTATTGCCACTGGTTGTTGAGTATCATTTTCCATGAGTTGCCGGCTCCCGGGTCCTGCGTCAGAAACCCATCCAGTATCACATAGGTGTCGGATGATGAAGTGTTCCTGGTTCCTTTGACGACAATCTTGATTGTATGCTGTGCATTCGTAAGATTGTTCCGGAAGAACAGGGTCTGCTGATAGATCTTGGTTGGTGTATAGCAGTCGACATTCTGCTGCGCCAGCACGCCATCGAGATACACATCCGCATAACCCTCGTTGTAATTGAGCTTCCCGATCACCGCAATCGTTGTGCCGGTAAACACGTACTGTGCGGTCGCGCCCGCGGCATTGGAATACGACTCGGTGCCTGCCCAGTCATTTCCGTCACCCTGCTGTGTCCAGGCGCCCGTATACGTAATCGCCGCGCTGCGATCATCCACCACGCCCGACGGACCCGATGACGAGAGCGCACCCTTCTCCATGCGAATGGCATCGTTTCCGTCCGATTCGACTCTTATCCCGTACAGGCTGCCGTCGAATAGGGCCCACGCGTAATAGATGTTCTCCTTCTGGCTTCTGAAATCGTTGGTCCCGCGACATCCCAGATCGTTCCCTCCGAACATGAAGAATGATTTGATGTCCATGCTCCACGGCCAGGTTGGAGCCTGGCGATAGGTCTGGTTCTGCGCCGGCGCGAAATAGCGTGGCGCAATGCCCCTGGTACGGCCGATATGGTCTGCCGGATAATAGTCCCAGAGACCGCGGCGCTCCCAGGTGATGGTATCGACCGAGGAAGCCAGCTCGTAGGACACGCCGATCTCGTCGTTTCCGGAAGTGCTGCCGTTTTTCGAATAGGTCGTTCGTATGAGACCATTGCCGTCTATCTTGACGGTGAACGTGCACTGCACCGAGCCGTAAGAACCGGAAATGACCGCTGTTGTCCACACTGCACCGCGGGTTACCGAAATTGACGAAAGCGTCCAGTTTCCCGGATTCACCGGCGCAGCATTGAGCACCGGCCCGTTCGTGATGAGCGTTGTGCCCCCGGCCGTCACGCCGGCAATCATGCCGGTCGTCTTGGAAAAAACGAGGGTGAAGTTGCTGCCCGTAACCACGAATTGTGAGGCTGTTTCGGATACGGTGGGCGCGGAGCCGCCAGGCGCCGGAAAGGTGATTTGAGGTGAACCAAAAGTCAGATCAAACTCATCGATTGCAATCGAGTCGGCAGTCACAAATTTCAGATGAAGCTTGTCGCCCAGTGCGCAAGCGCCCGTGGGCACCTGCAGTGTACCCGCGGCACCCGGCGCGAGGTCCGGACCCATGAATGATCCTGATGCAGCCCGCGATCCCCGAAGGCTCCAGTCCACGCGCACTTCGTTCAGATTGGTATGGCAGAACCAGTTCTTGACTTGTATCGAGGCCGAGGTTCCACTCCCGGGATAGGCCAACGGAGCATTGGCGATCCGGATGGGTGAATATGCTTTTTTAGTCAACCAGTATTCCGGTTTCTCACGACGCCATATGTCGAATATTCCCCACTCGCCGTAGCCCGTCGCGTAAAGCCAGTCCCACAGAAGAAATACATCGTCGATGGTTCCCCAGATTGCGCCACCAAGGCATCCTGTTAAAGGGTACATATTCTCCCAGAAGCGCTTTGCAGTCTCGCCCCAGAAGTTGCGGGTGTTGGGGTCGCGCTTGAGTTCGTCGATATTATAGCAGGAAACGTGGGCGTATTCCTCCCAGAGTTCGGGCGCGGAGGTGCTGAACGGAGACTTCCAGTCCCATCCCGGATAGTGAAACGTACTGAGGGCGGGTCCCGAGTTGCTGTTGATAACCGGTCGAGACGGATCTTCGATCCTCACATAGTCCCGCATAAGCTGGAAGTTCGATCCCCAGACGCTTTCATTTCCCAGCGACCAGATCACCACGCTCGGGTGGCTCCGGTGCGATTCGATCTGCTCCCCGAATTGCTCCATGAACATGGTGTCTTTGGCCACAGTGCTGCTGTAGGCGGGACCGCCAAAGGTTCCAAGAAAACATACCGCCGCCTCGTCCTCAACGTAAATGCCGTATTTATCGCACATCTCAAGAAACTTCTCAATCGGAGGATAGTGAGAGGTGCGGATGAAATTGATGTTTGCGTTCTTGTAAAGTAGCACATCGCGCTCCGCCAGACTGTCGAGGCTCACGCGGCCCAGCAGCGGGTGAACACTGTGCATGCAGCCGCCGCGCAGTTTTACCTCGCTGCCGTTCACATACATGCGCACACCCGTTACGGTCAGCTTTCTAAACCCGATCTTTCGCGTCACGGTTTCAACAATTGTCCCGCCCGACTTGACGGTATAGGTGATCGTATAGAGCCTGGGGTGTTCGGCATCCCATTTTGCCGGGGATACAACCGGAATCGATATCGAATCTTCGGTTTTTGTCGCAGACAGCGCAATCGACGACGGGCTCAGGGTTACCGGGTTGCCCGAAGGATCACGGAGAGTGATCTCCACACTGCCGCTTGTGCCGTTCGTAAATGCCATTCCGGCCCATATCTTGAGCGTTGCGTTTGTAAAGGAGGCGTCGAAGTCGGTATTGACGTGCAGCCGTGTCGCATAATCGGCCGGCACGGAAACCAGCATTACATTCCTGAGGATTCCGCCGATGTTATGGTGGGCATACCCGGACCCGTCTGAAATGTCGTCGTCCATGTCGATGATTGACACGGTCACCACCGCGTTCTGCCCCGGCGTGACCAGCGAAGTGATATCGCAATTCCACGAGGTGAACCCGCCGTAGTGGCTGCGAACGAATGTGCCGTTGACCCATATCCGCGCGCGGGAATAGACGCCGTCGAAACGCAGCAAAATCCTCTTGCCGCTGAAATCAGCGGGGATCGCAACCGTCTTCTTGCATGGGTATTCTGTATTGCGCGCAATCGCGAATCCCTGCATCTGCAACTCGCCCGGCACCTGTATATCGCGCCACGATGAGTGGTCGACACTGTTGAGCCAGAAATTTGCCGGCGGAGTCATGGTAAATTTCCACGTGCCGTTGAGCGAAATGACCGGCAAGGCGACCCCGGTGACCGCATCGGGCAAAGGCACAATGAGCGGCCGCGGCCAGACGCTGTTCGCGCGGGTGAGAAACGACAGGACGGTCAGAAGAAGAAATGCTTTACAGATGAATTTTTCCATAAGAACGGCTCCCTATGTGGAAGTTCCCAAAACACTTGTGGCCATGGGATACGCCGGCCCGCTATTTAGTTTCTGTTCAAAATAGCCCTGATTTGATCGTCATACCGACGGAAGTCGGTATCCAGGATTGGGAATCCTCTGGGAAATCTGGATTCCGGCTTCCGCCGGAATGACGTTAAGGAGTCAATTTTCTCCTATTTTGAACAGGCACTATTTAATCGTTTTATTTGAGAAAACACAGGTAATGCCGGCATTTGAATCGGCTTCAATTGCGTACTCCGTTATCACAAAAAATGCAAATGCATCGCCTTTGCGCCGAATCGATCATCATCTCGACTGCAAGGGGGGGGCAAATGCAGGTCACGATGATGAGGTTGCGATCAGCGCAAAGATCGATGACAAATCCCTCTGTCCTGTGGCGCGGCTCTAAACAATTAGTTTGCGACGGTCACTTTCCTTACCAGCACCTGATTGCCGGAATCAACACGCACCAGATACGATCCGGGTTTCAGCGCGCCGGATGCAAGTTTGACCTCACCAATGCCACAGCGTACCATGGCGAT
>Ga0315289_10008722_pt1 | contig 14638 bp, 19 predicted proteins | sample YL17G11_40_MG_FD_203452 | JGI IMG/M metagenome (GOLD analysis project Ga0315289, IMG submission 203452) | Sediment microbial communities from Yellowstone Lake, YNP, Wyoming, USA - YL17G11_40 | ecosystem: Environmental > Aquatic > Freshwater > Lake > Sediment | place: USA: Wyoming | collected...
CAAAGGACGGCGGTGTTATTCATTTCCTTTTCCTCAGGCCCTTCTTCACGTCCTCGATGACCTTGGTCAGGTCGGACAATTTGTCGAACATCGCTTCCCTTGCGAGATCCTCATCCTCATCTCGATGGCTATTGTCGTCGGGCAGGAACTCGTTGAAGAAATAGTCTTTGAGACATCGACGGTCGGCTTCAATGTCATGGGGTTCGAAATAGTTCTTCATATTGCTTTCTCCTTTACATCGTGCTCTATTCCTAGAACATCTACATATTATTCTGAGATCGACGAATGATTATCTAAATCATACGGTGCTGGGCTGTTATCGAACGTTCTTAGATAGAGTCGCCATGGCCGCAGGTTTGAATTTGTCGTCTCCCACAAGGGAAAAATAGACCTGAGAGCTTCCTAGGTCTTTATGTCTCAGCCAGTGTTGAACTCGAACAGCATTGTGTCCGTCTTGAATGAGTAACACCGCGCAGGTATGCCTCAAGCTGTGAGGCGTGCGGCCCGTGAGTCCGAGTTTATCGCAGATTTCATAAAAATTCTTTTTTACTACATCTACTGACGCTGGGCCTAAGGGGTATTTCCGCTCGCTGGGGAATAAATAGGGATTATCGGGATGCAGGGCCTTACGGTTCTTCAGCCAGGTTTTGATTTTCTTCGAGAATGGATCGGGCAGAGGATAGGTCATCTCTAGGCCGTCTTTAAGGCCCTTTATCGTAAGCATGTCGCCCGTAGGCGACTTGTGGAAGTCGGCGAGCTTTATCCGAACCGCCTCGCTTTCTCGGAGTCCTAGGTAATACATCAAGTTGAAGAGCAGGTCTAATTTGGAGCCCTGTCGCTTATGATACTTAGGCCGCCCGGCCTCGCGCAGGAAAAGCGTCACTTCCTCTTGGGTGAAGTGTTTCAATCGTCCACTTTTACGCCTGTAGAGCTGAGCTTTTTTCATCTTATCCTCCTATCGTGTTCACCATTTTGTTCACCTTATAGCTTTAAAATACGTCTTTAAGCGCTAAAAGTAAAGGAAAATCCTCCTCTTCTCGGGGAAGAATTATTCAATGAATTGATGAGAAGAGGGGGATTTTAGAGGTATATAGCTTTTTGGCCTGATATGAGGGCGAGTGAGAACTTATCGTCCGTCTGAGCGTCTAATATCTCAAAGCATAAAGCTCTTCATGTTTGGGGGAGGATCGTCGTCTTCGCCGCCTTGGACGCTTGGCGGTAGCGTTTCCATGTGGCATCCAAAAGAGACCTCCGACTGTATAGGTCCATTGCCTCTCCTTCCGGATAAAGAAGGAAAGGATAGGAAAGCCCTCTTGTCCTTGTCCAGCCATGGTAAGATTTTTAAATGGCAAGATAATAGGCCCTTCGGTAAGATTATAGATGGCGCGATTCGCAACCTGGGATTTCGGCGAGAGGAGTGATATAATAAAATCGGACTGGTTAGTATGCAGAATTGTTCATTCATCAATCGGGGGATCGGTGCATCTTCAAAATACAAGGAGCCTTTATCATGTCCACCCTCGCTCAAACAATCAAAGATGAGATTCGGCGAATCTCCCGCCAGGAAGTCGGCCGGGCGCTCTCGAAATTCCGCCGGGACCATATTGCCCTGAAGAAGAGACTCGCCGAGCAAAAAAGCAGAATCTCCGCAATCGAGAAAGATAACAAGGAACTTTCAAAAAAACAGGCCGCGTTCGGTCAAGATCAGCGGGTCGAAGCCCATTCGGAACCGGAAGCCGAGCATGTCGCGATCTATGCCAGGGGGATCAAGAGCCTCCGTCGGCGGCTCGGTCTCTCCCAGATCGACCTAGCCACGCTGGTCGGCATGAACAGGATCAGCGTCGCACATTGGGAGAAGAAATCCGGGAAGATAACAATCAGAAAGCCTGAAGTGAGAAAAACGCTGACGGAGCTGAAGGGCATGAAAAAGGCAGAGGTCGCGGCGCGGCTGGGGACGTCGAAAAGGCCGGGAAAGATAGCCCGTTTGGGCTGACCGGCTCCCGTAAAAACCGCAGTCCTGTATTAAGCTTCCCGCATAATCGGCACCTTGAAAACATGGGGTGAAGTAATGAGGCGGGGGGGCTGGGGTCCGGGCTGGTTGCATTGGAAGGACGCCTGGATCGGGGACTTCAAGGGGAAGGACATCGTCCTGGTCATGGACGCCGACGACGCCGGCCAAATTATCCGTTTCCCTATACTATTTGCAAAGATCTGCCCTATACTCTGCCTTACTAAAGCCCAAGCCTGGCTTGTCCTAAAAGAGCTCCAAACATCTGGCCGAATTGATATTGTGCCGTATTAGGGGGTGAAGATAAAGAAGGAATGCATCATAAATCCTAGCTGACCTCGCCCATGAAGGCGTTAAAGTCATCCAGGGATTTAACGCCTTTCTCCTTAAGGAGCTTTTTCAGTTCTTCTCGATCAAATGCCAAATTAAACCTCCTTGAATCATTTTACTATTCCAAAGAGGTTTATACATTTTTTCTTACATTACCGGAGGGAAAGCCGCGTAGCGCAAAAAAGCAAATCCTTATACCCCAGACCAGGCGGTCGCTCCCCTGGAAAGGGAACCGTTTTCAGATTCTCCTTCTTGTCCATAGCCTGACTAGCGGACCTCTGTACTAACGATTTCGTTGGTGGACGATCGTCTGATTATGGCTCGAACCTTGGCCGTGAACCCTGAGACTGTCGTAGAGATGACCCCCAAATTCTCATAGGTCAGTAGATAACTCTCTCCTCGTCTCGCCACGAACTTGAGATTCCACGTCCCCGTGATGAATTTCCGACCCACCACGACCAAAACATGTTCGCCCGGCAACAGCATGTATCCATATGGCCAGTCGATTCTGTTGGGAGAGTATTTGAAGAATCTTTCCTTCAAAGTGGTATCCGCCAGTATTTTCTTCTGGCCAGCGGCCTGTGAGTATTCTGACGCGCCTTTCCCATCTATGGATATGACGGTGAGTGCACGGTTACATATTACGAGTGCAAGCTCTTCACGGGGACGGGCTGGGCCGTCGTAAGCCCGGAGGGACTGGCTTTCATCCCATAGGCTTGCGCAGGCTATCGAGAGAATCGTGGCAAGAACGATGCCGGAAAACATTGAAATCACCTTCAAGAAATAGCAAGTGACTTTCCCGGCTCGCATGGCTTGTTCCCTCCTTGGAAACGATGCCTGAACCCGGCTTTCATAAAGAGGAGATAAAAATTTGCTTTTTGGGTTTGTCATAATTTCCCTCCTTTTAAGCGCTTTCGGAGCGGGAATCTCTTTTTTAGTCAACTTTCAAACTCTCCCGGATAGCACTGACCCTCCCCGCTCATTGTACCACCTCTGAACTGAAAATTCGAGGCTCCAAGGCCTCTGGAGCTGGAGGCCGATATCCCAATTATAACCACGATAAAACCGGCCGAGATGGCGAAGACGATGACAGCCAGGGTGAAGATCATCATCCCCAGGACGGAGGCGTGCTTGAGGAAGTTCCTGTAAGCGCGGACGATTGTGAACTTGAGAATCAGGAGAACGACGAAGGCGATGGCCAGGACGACGTGAAATCCGGCCCTGATGGACATGGCGTCCCCCATCTGGAACCTCGCCCCTAGGTAAATCCGGTCATCTTTTATATCCATTCTTCGGGTCGAGCGGCAACGGCTGTTGATGTTTTCTCGACCTGATTCGCCATTCCGGGCCGGGGCTCATTCCGATCTTTCAGGGAGACGCGGTCCTATTCATGGCTATGCCGGAGGCCGAGCGGGTAGGTGAATACATGATCCGGCCGCTCCTTTCTCTTGAGCGCCTGACTTTTCTGGAGCCTGAGGGCAAGGCCGGTTATTAATGGGGCTGGGATGCGGCCAAGCCGGAGATAAAACTCGATTAATTAGCTCTTTTAAGTTTCCTCGCTTTAATATTATTTAAAATCCAAAACCTTTTTTGACAATCACTTTAAACATGAGGCAATTATTATTCATCCGTGCCCTATATCTTCACCTTTTCGACCTAGAATTACACTCCGCCGCCGTGGCAAACACTGTTCGCTTGTTGAGGAACTAAGTGAAGCAATCGTTGAGAAATTCCCAGACGTCGTCCTCCGTTTTGTATTTGTAAAAACCTTTTAGCCTCAGCAGGAATTTTACCGCAGGCCGCGCTTCAAAGGCTGAGAGGCTTTCGCTCCGGGAGAAGGCCCGGAACACCGCCGCGACCGCTTTCCGGGTCAAGACGGTCCCCTTAGCATCTGTTTTTCCCGTGCAGGGAGCCCAAGGTGGGGCGAACGCGCCCTCCCCCGCACCCGTTGGGAGGGGTCGGAAATGTCAAAAAACGTCAAAACTGAGCTTATCCAGCATTTCCCCCCTGTAAACGACCGCGTAGGGAGCCGGAGGCGCGTCTTTCTCACGAGGGTGAGGATAAAGGGGTGGGGGCGTTTTCATTTCTTCCCCGTTGCGGTCGGGCACAAGTCCTTCATGTAGCAACCATCGCACTCCGGGGCACGTGACTTGCACCAGTTCCTTCCGATTTCCCAACATGGCAGGTCCATCATTCCGGGGAACTCGGGGTGGAGTGCCTTCGCCTTATAGATGATCTGATCCACAGTGGCATCGGCATCACAGAGACCAAGGCGGGCGAACACGCAGCGGACATGCACGTCCGCCGAGATGTCGATGTGGAAGTAATCTGCGAAGGGAATCTTGAACTCCCGGGCGAGGCAGTTTGTCGCCATGTTCCCGATCTTCGGACCGACACCGTCGAACTCCAGGAAGCGATAGACAACCTCTGCGCTGCCCGGCTTCCCCTTCCAGATGCGGGCGGCATCGCCCGCGTAGTTGTTCTGGATTCGTTGCACTGCCAAATAGAAGTAATCGCTCATTTTGTTAACGAGCCAATGGAGCGGCTCCGGCTCTGTCATGAGACGGTTCACCTCAGCCCGCGAGAGCAGGCTGAGTGCTTGCATTGAAAACCCGCCGATCTTCTCCGAAATGAGGTATGGAATGAGCCATGCCTTTTCGGTTTTGACTTGGCGATCCATTACACAGCCAAGTACAAAGGCGTGAGGATGTGCGTCCAGATCGTTCAACAAAGCGTCGGCCTTCGGCACCTTGATAAACTGGATAAACTGCTTTGGTGCGCGGAACAACGTCTGCCCGTGCTCAACCAGTCTGTCCCGTATAGAGTTCTCGTTCATCATTTCCTCCTCATAGGAACCTCGCCGCCCGGACCGCCATGCGATGCTCCACTTCTATTGTCGCATGGTCGTCAATATAACTTTGAGTTGACTTGATGTCTCGGTGCCGGAGCCATCCCTGCACGGTGGCGATGTCCTCACCGGCGCGGATCATCTCCTGAGCCGCCGTGTGGCGCAGGTCATGGATGCTTCGTGGCATCGCCACCCCGGCCTTGCTCGCCACCAAACGGAATTCAGCCTGCACCGCGTCGCGTGAGACGTGCCCCAATCGTGGGAGCTTGCCGGAGGGGAACACCCAGGGGTTCTCGTCAGAGCCATAAAGCATGGCCCTTTGCTTCAGCCACCTGGTGTACTTATGCTCAATCTGCTCAGGCAGGTCGTAGGCCCGGAACCGTCCGCCCTTCATGGCACGGATTGTGATCTGATGAGACGGCAGGTTGAAATCTTCCTGTCGTAGACTGACCACCTCAGCCACCCGCATGGCGAAATAATAGACCAGGCTGAACACCAGATCATACTTTTTCCCCGTCTTCCTCGCCGCCTTCATGAACTGGAACAGATCATCCTGAGTCATGTACCGGCGGCGGAGAATCTTTGTTCCGTTGGGTCGTCCTCGCCCTCGCTTCAAAATCTCGTTTGTCATCTAGTCCTCCTTCCAGCATACGGTAGGTCCTGCGGCTTAATAGGCCAGGCCTTGTTTCCCAGTAAGCGAATCTCAGCCTCACTGAACTCGCCCCACTCCTCCTCAGAGCCCTGAACCAACCCAAACCAGATCGTATCATCAACAACAGAGCCATCGGCCATGACACTTCCAGAACCTTCGGAGACCTTGCGTTCCTCGACCATCTCCGTGGCGAACCAGTACCAACCCGAGAAACTTTCCCATCCCTTTAGGACCTTGTAAGGCCCGGCGTAAAGCTCACCGTTTTTTGTTTCAAGATTCATTTGTCCTCCTGTGATATAATGAGGGCCGGATCGGGAATTGGGATAAAACGAGACGAAGGGATGAAGCGCTCCATTAGGGTTGGCTACGTCCCTACCGATCCGGCCCCCGTGTTCAAACGACATCGAAATACTTCATACAGGTTTGAAGGAGATGATCGTAGTCGCCGCTGGTGGCTTCCTTCATGAACGCGTTGACTTTCTCCTGAGGCCATCCAGCTCGCTTTGCATCCCTCTTTGCCAGCCCAAGCAGGTTGAAGGCGTTGCCGTCTTTACCGATGAGCTTCAGCCGGGGCTTGTCGTTAGGCATTCTTGACCTGCGCTTCCGTGGCGTGGAACCTGGCGACTGATGCGGCTTCCTTCGACTCCCTGGCTACGAGCGTCTTGCCCTTCGGCTTGGCATTGTCCTTGGTGAACTGTCGGTCCGCCTCCACCAGCACCAGGATGTGCTTGTCCTTGGTTGTGGTGAGCTTGAGTGTGTGGAGCACATAGGTGGTCAGGATGGAATTGAGCTTGAGCGTTTTCACCACGAGCGTCTTGCTGGCGATCTTGGCCCACTCTGCGGCGATAGCCTTGCCATGGGAAGCGAGGAACTCTTGACGGGCATCATAGAGCGCCTTCTCATCCTTGACCTTGGCATTGGTCACCTTGGTCGCCTTACTGGTAGGCTTACCATTCAACATGGCAGCCACCTTCATGGCCAACGCCTTTGCCTCAGTCACCTTGACGGGGTTCTTGGCTCCCGTCCCGCCGTTGACCTTCTTGGTCATGTTACTCTCCTTATAACCACGATTGGTTTGACGACCGTTTTCGCCTCTGATCTGTTCACCTTTTTGTCCACCTTATTATTATTATATAAAGTAATTGAAGAGAATCAACAACTATCTTCATTTACAAGGATAAATCTTCTGTAGACAAAAGCGCTAAAAGAGGGGGAAATAATAAACAGGGAGCCCTTTCAGGGCTTTTCAGGGGTGCCAGGGCGGCCTCGGGAAGAAGGGTGGCTGTTTGTTAGGACTAGCGACGCATTTGCTCGCTATCGAGAACTGAGGGATTCTTCGCATCCCCTCATATAACTGGGCTTTCTATAGCTTTTGAACAGGTTGATGGGTTACCGGTACCGGTGATATAGAACCTATATGGACGAGTATATAAAAACATTGATATGAGTATTACAAATCATTGCTATCGAGTATTCCTGATCTTCAGCAGGTTCCTTTCTTTCTGAGCTTCTCCTGCCTTCTTAGCTTTCCTAGCTTCCTCTGTTTCCAGTACTGAAGAGACAGGTGGGACTCGGGCCTCTTGGCCTAAGCCCCTTCAAAATCAATTTCCTCAAATAATCAAAGGTTCTAATGATAAAAACCTATGGTTGATATTTGGTAAGAGCTTAATAAACTCAATTATAAAACCATTTAATCGAACTATTTTATCTCTGGAATATTCTAAAACCGATGTACCGTCAGGCATTGAAGCATGTAATAAGTCTGTTTCTATATACTTATCTTTCGGCTCATTTTTTAAAATCAACCTTAATGGCTTAATATTATTAATTTCTCCATAATGAAGTATGTCGTCCCTGTATTTGACGACATTAGTTATCCAAGCTCTAGAATTATTACTAATAAGGCTAATTAGGTTTTTAATATCAATACTCTGGGGGACACTTCTGCTGAGCCAATTTATGAATCTTCCCCCCGCCAATTCTTTACCATTGATTTTACCTTTATTGAACCCTCGTTTTTTTGCTGTAGGATCAATAAGAATTGCGCTTACCTGTGTCCATATATCCAAAAAAGATTTGATCATGAGTAGGGTCATATATAAGTTCGAGATATAACCAACACTTTCATAAGAAAGTTCAAGTGATAAGTCTCTATTCTTGGTTTTTATCTCTGAAACATTCTCATTTAACCAATCCAAAAATTTCTGGGTATCTTTGATTTTTATAGTTTGCATGTTTTCATAATAAGAAAATATTAGAGAAAATCTCCTCCAACACGAATTAACCATGGACCGAACATCTGAAGGGTAAGCATTTCCATTAAAGTATTTTAAGGTTTGCCATTTGCTTTCATGATCTAATACCTTAACGTACACCAAGCTATTCTCCAATTTATTGCCCCCGTCTCAGCAATGAGGCCGCGCTCCGATCGAGCCTCCAGTCTCTACGTGTCTCTGCTGGTCGTTCCCGCCAGAAGATTAATTGGTTCACTTATTCATCCAGTTTGTGCATTAAGGATACTGCCGACTCAAGAATATTCTTTACATTGGATGAGATGACCCTTTCCATCCCCCTTTTGTCTGCTTTTGCCGAGCCTGTTTTCTTTAGGGGGAGGTCAGCGTCTGGAACTCCTATGACATCAGGGAAGATGGAATATAGGATTACAATGCTATCAATCTCATCCTGGATCTCCATGATGATCGAGAGGAACTTCGGATCAATATGATTTCCGTATATCACACACAACCTGTCGGCCCATTCCCGAGTTTGCTGTAGTTGCCGGACAAGTTTTATCCAATCTTCCCTAGTCAAGTTGTGGACATTTACATATACGGATGGCAGAATTATGCTCTCGATAACTCGTATCATCTCCCGTCGGATGCTCGAAGGATCAGCGATATCCATAACCTCTTCATTGAAGACGCCGGAACTGATATTGAATGCGGAACGAAACTGGGAAGCTGAGACGATCGCAAAATGCTGAATTCTTTTTTCAATTAGAGCTATGGCCTGAGCCCAACGTTTTTTGTCGTGTTCTTTTAGGACGAAATCCACGTAGCAAATGGTAACAAGAATGCCAAGAAAGGTCGTTGCAAGATTCGTAAAAAGGCCTCTCCAGGGAATACAAATGGCTAAGATCAAAGAGAACACAGCCATGATAGCAAGGGGGATGATGAGTTTCTTCCATAAGAAGTTCGGAAATAAGTGCATTGGCATCCCGCGTCCCTTTTATGGTTTTTTCACTTGGTGTGGACTGATCACCACGATTGACCCACTATCCTCAAAACGGCTACGCCTATATTCACGATTGCTATTGCAGTGCTCAAGATGGCCATCGTCCATAAGAGTCGGCTAATCCATTTTAACGCGTTCTCTTCTCGTTCCGTATCTACAGGTTCAACCACATATCCGCCGTAGCGGCGAACTATCCTCTTTTTAAGAAAGAGTATTGCGAGTGACATAGTAGCCACGATCAACGACAGCACTGCGGCTGTAAATGAGGAGATAATAGCTAGGATCATATTCTCATCCCTCCTTACTGAGACTCCCACGCCTCCTCAACCGTCTATCTCTATGAGGCGATTAATACGCTGAAGAGCGTCCCGCATATTCGGGGGGAAGCTATGCCCCCAGCTCTAGCCACCATTTTAATAATGCCTTTCTAACAATGTATTCAAAAGTATTTAGATACATGGGGATATCCTCGTTCATCCAGGTTCCTCCTGCACCTGAATAGGCTAAAGCAAAAGGTTTTTCATGCCATACTTTTTCCCCATTTCTTTGCCTAAAAGGAGGATCGCACATTGGCAAGGGGAATGGCGTGCCCTCATGTAATGCTTTGGATCTATGTTCATAGATAGTAATAAAAGATTCTTTTAAAGCACTTTCTTGCCAACTAATTTGCCCCCATTCTGGCGGTCTTTTAGGTGGAGGCAGCGGCAAAAAATTCATCATAAATTCTATAAACTTTTTTTTACTTCCCATAAGATTAGATATTTCATCAGCAACTATCGAAAGTATATCTTCTTTTTTTTCGAATGTTCCAAGTCTTTCACATAGCCTTGGCTTAAATTCTCTTAAAATATCCACCTTGTTAACGCCTGCCATCTTCCAGTGAATAGCTGCCTTTTCAATCGCTGTCACTAGAAAAAGCCATGACATAGATGGATCTTCTTCAGCAATTAATAACGCTTTTTGATATGACCGAGCAGCTTTAATTAAAGCATTTGCATCATCTGGACTCATTGAAGGGATACTCGATAGCGGAGAAAGCAAGTCAAGAGGCCGCTCGCTTACTGCATTAGGAATCACTAAACGTTGATAATCAATATTGAGAAACTCAGGCTGCCTTCTCCACCCCACCGGGTGTCCACGCGGATCAATGTTATCCTGAAAATCGCGAGTCATTGTCCCAGCTCTTATTCGAATTCCTAATGCTAAAGAAACGAGTGCAGCTATCTCATCAACAAGTGTCCCCCCATGATAGGCATCAGTACCTGTCTTTGACATATCAGGAATTTCAAACTGAAGATAACTCTCTATTCTTGAGTAGATTATTGGGCGGAAGCAGCCGAGGTACTCATCAACAGGAACTGGGTTTAAAAAAGCATATGGCTTATATTTGTTTATCTCCTGCCCGGTTACTCTCGCGTCAGAAAACAAAGGGTACTCTGAAATGCTCTGAACTTCATCTTTGCATAAAGAAGCTTTCCAATTTTCATAGACTTGAGGGCCTCTACGCATCATATCTTGAGGAGATCTCGATATCGCTTCTTATAAGATTGAAAATGTCGTCCTTCAGTTCGTCATAGCGGTTATCAAATTCTTCGATTTTCCCGGATTTTCTTGCATGGAACCTTCCCCAGGCCAAACAAATACACTTTATTATATGGGTAGATAAGGCAGGGGGAAGTTTATCCTCACCAATTTGATAGTAAGCACCTTCTTTCCTGTCTAGTGTTTCAGCGATCCTGAAGGATATATTCGAGGCGTTTACTGCGATTATTCTATCAGCTTCCCTGAATTCAACTTCGTCATCTTCTTCTTTCATTGTCCAATCGATTTGAGGTGTCAGCATTTTCCCACTTACAATTGCATAGGCACCTTGAATAATATCAATCAACTCCTCCTTGCGTCCACCTTTCCCATCAGGACTGCCTTTCTCAGGCATCTCTTGTCTCTCGTATTTTTTTACGCGATTGCTCCCACATCCTTCTTTGCCGATATAGGTTCCATCGGTTCTAACAGAAAACTCTCTGCATTTGGTTGGAATCATCCCAATCGGAACTTTCCATCTATCACTACATTCCAGACATTCCCATATCTCATTTCTAACTTCTCCGACTTTCTTTGTGGTTTTTGTCGTTCCTTTTGTTCTGATATCAAGCTCCCCCTTTTTCTTCTTATCCAACATATCTATTGTATTTTTGTATTCATCACTTTGTTGCTTATTCAGTCCGAGTGAACAATAGTCCAGAACTTTCTTTAGGTTCTCTTCCCTCTTCTTTTTTTGTTCTACCTTTTCTTCCTCAAGCAATATTCCGCTCAAAATATCTAAATGCTCCATTACAAATTTTCTAAGTTCCCAAAAGGAGTCATTTTCTTGGAGAGATTCTCTATCTGTCGAATCAATCAAGGCCGGGTTGTCATTCCTGCTTATGTATATTGTTCCACTGATATAGTTATGTTTTATCGGGGACTTTCCTCCCCATATACTCCTTCTTGCTTTAATCTCCAACCAATCATCCGCTACTTCTCCATAGGGCCTCACTCTACATTTATCGCGCCTAATTTTTATCCATGTATGTGTTTCCGGATTCTCCCCTATTTCTATTCTACTAAGTTTTGCAGACGAACTCTTAATCCCTTTTGAATAGTAGCGAATGCTGCCCCTGACAGGTCCGCATATCAAAGGATCCCGGTGCTAAGTATATTTTTTAGGCGGGTAGTTTTCGATCAGAACGGTTCTTATATAATTCCCGTCCTTATCAATCTCAAAATTAATTCTGTGCGTTTCTTTTCCAGCTAAGGGATTTAAAAGCCTGCGAGTGAGATCGGGGTAATCATTCGAGTCAACTGTAATCACAAAATTCTGATCTTTCTCTTCAGGGGCTATCAATTGACTCAGTTCTTCAATGATGTTCCTAACTTTATTTTTCGTCAGCTTTTCTTTTAATCCTTTTACTATTAACTTTACCCCGTGGTGAAATCCTGGTTCTGGTTCCAGGAAAGTTGATGGATTCCTTATTTCGTCGAGATCTCTATTTGGATTATCGTATTCATCCCAATTGAACTCCATCTTTAAAGAATAGGGATCGTCTTCTTTCTTTGTGACAAGTATAAGTTTCGAGCCAAGCTTGTCAACAGCAAAGCGTCCTATCCCCTTAGCCCCCAGTCTAACCCTCCCCAATATTGGGCTGGTTGATTCCGTTATCTTGTCATCCGTCGACAGCGACATCCATTTTCGCTGGATATCGTCTTTCGACATGCCAGAACCATTGTCGCCGATGACTATCTTTCCGTTTTCTTTACCTAAATTGGAAAAAGTTATGTCTACTCTTGAAGCATCCGCATCATAGCAGTTTTTTACTAGTTCACTGACAGCAGTTTGAGAATCCTTAATTAGTTCTCCGCCAATCCTGTGTATTATGGATGCGCGGGATGTGAAGGGTAAGCTATCCGAGTATTGTCTATTATACTCTTCTAACCTTTTTTCTTTTTTCTGGAGCCCATCCATCTTTCCCCCTTATTATCTGAGTATTGAGAAGATTTGAACATCCCATAATGCTTCTTCTCCGACAACCTTCCGGCAACTGACTTATTTTAATTTTAACACAACCGGCCCAGTCAATACAACCCCCTCCCGGTTTCCCCCGCCTCTGCTGGCTGTCCTGAGAGCGGAGCCTCCGGCCCGCCGCGTCGGCGCTGGCGCGGCAGGCTGAACAGGGCCGGGCCTTTGGCTCCCCGCTGCGCCTCAATCACCATTACCAGAGACTTTAGGGTATTTACTCACGAGTCTGGCAAACCTATCCGTGCTAGATAAAATGCAAATCGGTCAGAAATTTCCTCTCTAAATAGCCGAGACACCGAGCAAACAAATTTTTTGCTCTTCAGCTTATAAAGAACCCCGATGTTAATAGTAAAAAAATGCTTAAAATCCAAAATGGAATCTACTATGTTCACTTCCTTTGGAAACTGCATATAATGGAATCGTGGTAGCTGATTATTCTTAATCTTCTCGCCCTCAGTTTTATCCCAGTCCATATCACTTCTCATCCTCAGTTCAAGCTCACTGAGGTGCTCTCCCCGAATAAACTGGTCAGCATTGAACAGCGGGACTACCAGAGCAGAGATTAAATACTTATCCGTTTTTTTCTCTGGATTTTTTTTGACATCCTTTCTATTCAAGTAGTCTGACATCAGATCGCAAACCTGAGATAATACTATCACATAGGGATAGGTAATTTTTGATATTTCTAGAATGCCTTTTTCTTCATTTATGTATTCAAGGCATTCGATATCGCGATAAATATCTCCTTGGCGAATGCTCTTGCTTCTTCTTTTACTAACTCTTGTCATTATCATGAATAATTGTAGCCCTTATCTTAATTCTTTTTGGCTTTAATAGAGGATGGAATTCGCTATCAGGCTCGACCTCCCTATACGAGACCCTTAGATCTCCTCTTTCCCCCAGCAGCGTCTGTGATGTCTCTTTTTCTATAACATCCGTGATGTTATCGCTTTTTCTTTCGTCCATCGGCAGGCCCCATCATTTTTCTTAGTTCTTTAGTAATACAAGTCTCGAATAGCTCATAAATCTTTCGGTGAAACAAGTCCAAATAAGAAGGGATGTCTTTCCCCTCTAATAGCCCTTCATAAAAAGCATCATAATCTAGGGTAAATTCCTTTTTCTTTATAGGGGCTGGGTAATCAGGATTCTGCATTCCATACCTGAAAATCAGCAATACATTATCAGACCTATATATCAGGATACTAAACGCTCGTAATACATCATCCGATTTTTGGGATATTTTGAAAACAGAGAGCAGGTCCTTATTTAGGTACTTTTCCCATTTGGTCGGCGCAGACTTATCCTCCACGTCAATATTGTTTATGAATCTTAGCCCAAAGCGCTTTATGGTTATTTCAGTAATTTCCTTAGTTAGAGCATCCGCTAATTCCACAAAGGTATTTTTCAAGTCCTTGTAATAATTCGTATATTTCGTGAAGACAACATCCATATGCGTCGGGAAAAGCTCCAACTTATTTTCCCGTTTTCGGTCTTGGTACTCCCACATCGGATACTTTTTAGTCGTATCGATCGCAATATTCGCGCCTGCAATCATCGCTACTGACACCATCTGGACAGGCACCTTAATTGGGAAATATTTTTGGGCGAGTTTATCAAATCCTTTCGGGACTTCTTTTTCCAATTTGTCAAGCGGGGCCGCGAAATCTATCCGGGCAATAACTTGCCTGATAAAGGTTTTCTTGTATTCCACTTTACATCTCCCTTATTTGCAGAATTTATCTCATATTAACAGACGCTCTCGCGCGACAGCAAGTTTTCAATCTCCTCCACCCCCTCATGGGTCAGTTGTATCCCTTCTTCGTCTTCATTCTTTCCAACTTTCATGAATGTAGCCGCTGTCTTTGGGGGATAGTGGGTTTCCGCATAGACATCGTGAACAGTAAAACCGTAAGGACATCGTGAACACTTAGAGGAATCGCCTACACTTCTTCCGAAATCGATCGGAAGGAGAAGGCGATCATGAAAGAGCGATGTGAATATGAAATCCGG